>Ga0066845_10000185_pt1 | contig 18874 bp, 7 predicted proteins | sample ETNtaG_31_FD_65488 | JGI IMG/M metagenome (GOLD analysis project Ga0066845, IMG submission 65488) | Marine microbial and viral communities from oxygen minimum zone, Eastern Pacific Ocean - ETNP201310SV78 | ecosystem: Environmental > Aquatic > Marine > Oceanic | place: Pacific Ocean: Eastern...
TCGAGCGAACCGAAAAAGTATGGCGTGCAGCACGGTGAATCCGCTCATGACGCTTCGAAGAGAACGATCTCGGCGACTCTGAGAGAGCTCTGCACCACCGGAATGTGCGCGCACGCCAATAACTCGATTCAGCCGCTCAAAGCCGGCGACATCATGTCGCTTCGTTACCTGCGCTTCAAGACGATGCAAGACATCATGCGCTGCGTATCCACGTCGTCTTTCGCGGAACTTTTGCGTTTGCTCTGCGAGAGCGATGAGTGCTCAGACATCAAGCTTCGTCGCGACGAGAAGAAGGTGTTGAAGGAACTGAATCAATCCGACATTGTTCGATTTCCTCTGCGAGAGGTTACCGGCAAGACGAAAAAACTCTCCGTCTCAAAAGTCATCCGAACGCCGGCTGAAAAGTTGTATCTCGTCGCGCAGTACATATTATCTGACGTCATCGAGCCGAAGATCACGCTCTTACCGTCCATGCGCATTGAAGGCGACAAGATTTTCTATTTCGGCGCGCGCATCTTGCGCGCGGCTTCAGAGTATTATCAATCGACGTTGACATTTTCCGCGGCGACAAACGCATTCGCGCTCTCGAAAGCGCTGGACATTCGTAAATGGCCTGACTCCAAGATGCACATCTCGCAACTCAAGCACTCGCGCGCAAAAAAGGTCATGGAAAAACTTCTCGCTGCCAACATCACAACACTGAGCGCCGTCGAAGCCGCGGACCCTCGACGCATCGAGATGAAGGTGGACAAGCAGTTTCCGTTCGGCAACAACCTTCAAGGAGACGTCAAAGATTTTCCATCCGCACTGTGCATCGTCATGAAGCACCAACTCGTCGGCCGGGAATACAACGTCGACGTCACGGTTTCGTTCAAAAACGCGTCAAACAGTGGACTCACCACGATGAACCATTTACCGGCGAAATATCCGGGGACATTGTTCGTCGGGAGCGAGCACGACGATCGCCTTCTGTACGTTCAGCGATTACCCGTGCGCGAGTTTAGCCTGGACGTGAGCTCGGATGTGCACTCGACCACGATTTTTCACGGCCAATTCAACTGCGAAAAGGCTCCAACCGGTGAGATGCCGTTGTGTCTGTGCGCTCGCATCATCTTCGAACGATGCGTCGGACGAGACGTCGAAGAGTATCACGACATCGAGCGCAACGGCGCGAGTCCTCGAACACCTGTGAAGAGCAGATCGGTGACGCCAAACAAATCTCCCGCGTCGACGTCGTCCATGAAACAGGCGAAAATCGTCATGGATTCGACGACGAAGCGATTTCGACTCGCCAAGGACGACGACGAGGTCCGTCGAAAAGTCTCTTTTGAAGAGTACGCGTCCACCACAGCGTCGCCGGCACAGAAATCCGAGGACGTGTGCAACCGATGCGGGATGAAGGGTCACTGGGCGCGCGACTGTCTGTTTCCGGATAATCGACCGGAAGCCGACCGACCGCGTCTCGCCGACCAAAAGTGCCATCGTTGCGGCAACCTCGGTCATCTCGCGCGGGATTGCACCGTCTTGCCTGAGGGCGCGTGCAGAACGTGCGGCGTCATCGGTCACTTCGCGCGTGATTGTCCCGGTCTCGATGCCGCGCTCGACAAAGTTGAGCAAGCGCCTCCGCAACGCGAGACGTCCGACTCGGACGACGCCGTCAGCTGGGATTTCGTATTTGATTGAAACGCGCGACGAAGACTTGTACGTATGATGTGAATGTAATGAATACACGAGATTTGATTTTTTTTGTTACAGTCGTTCCTAAGGGGTTGACGGAAACTCTTCCTCTCCGGCGGTGAATTCTAAACTATTTTCAACCGCCTCGATGCTCACGCGCAAATCCGCAATCGCGTTTGAGAATAATTGTTCCAAGTGTTCCGTCTTTTGGAGCGTGCGGTGCGTCTCGAAAACCTTTCCACATGCGCGGTACAGTTTCCAGAGCGCCTCTATCAATTCGATACAATCGGATCGCGACAGCGGCGGCGCCGGAGTGCTCGGCGACAGCGTCGTCATGGACAAGGGTGTCGGCATCGTGCGCGCAGACGTCGCCACCGATGCCGGCGAAGGTGGCGGCGCTTTGACGTTTGGCGACGGCGAAGGATACGACGCGCTCGTCGGCGTGTCCAGAGGGATTCCCGCTCCCATCGGCACGGCGGTCTCGCTCAACCCACGCCTGTGAATGATCGGTAATCTCGGCGTCGATTGCCGAACCTCCGCCTTTGGCGGTTTCGGCGACGGCTCGACGGGCGTCGGCGTGGAAAATCGAGGCTCGTGCGCGTCCTGTCGACTCTCGGACGGAAAGTCGATGTCAAAGAAGGATTGAATCAGCGACGGCACACCGCCGTTCACGCCAGCCGCGAGAGATCCCTGCAACAGACGCTGCAAGAGCTCCGCCTGAGGCTTGCGAGCGTTCGCCGCAGCTAAAAGCGCAAAGGTTTGCTCGTTGAGCATCTGAATCGCGCTCTGACACGGGTTCATCTCCTCGACCGACGTGTTGATGATTCGCGAGCGCGGTAACAGATTGGGGAACTCTTCATCCACCGTGATCTTAGTGCGACGACGACCTTGATACCGAAGACCGGCGACGACGGGACCTTGCGCCTGACTCACTTCGCCAGTTTCGGTGAAGACGACGGGCGCGTCAAACGTAAACTTGCCGCAGCGAGAGAATCCCTTACCGCCGACGCCACCACCAATCGCTGTCTGCTCGAGGGCATCGAAATCAATCTGTAACGCCGTAATCTGTAAACCGGCGCACCCTTCCTCCACAATGGCGTCCGAGTTGGTGGACATGGAGACCACCCGCGTGTCCGGTTGCAAATACTTGGACAGCTGCGCGATGATCTTCTTATTCATCTCGCCGAGCGTTCGTTCTCGCGGCTCTCGATAGACCCACTCCGAACCGACCATGTCGTCCCAAGCGCTACCGATCAGACGAACGCGCCAAAACGTCGCCGGTTCCGGCGGTGGTTTACCCTTGACGTCGAGTTCGTACCGGTTGGGATCGCCGACGGAAAACGTGGCGTCGAGTCGACGGAAGAGCTCCGCCATGGTGGCGTGCGATTCGCTCAGAGAATCAAACTGACGATGCGTCTGCCAAGAGATTTGCGCCGTTTCCATGACGCGCAACGCCGCCTCCAAATGGTTCCCTCTCGTGAATAACTCGACGGCGCGCGCGAGATGCGCGAGCACTTGTCGCTCTCCGATTTCCTCGGTGCCGCACCGCGTTCCCGCCACGGCGGGGAGCGGCGACGCTCCCTCGGGAAGAGCGAAGAATGATTCTCGCAGAGCCTTCACGTCGTGTTCGAACCACACGCACAGGTTCGGCGCGGCGACGGAAAAGGCCTGCATGGCGATGATTCCCGCAGCAGTCGACGCCTCGCCGGCTTCGACCCAGTGTTCGCCGGCGGCGAGCCTGTCGGAGAGCGAGCGCAACACTTTGACGTGCGCGGCTGGGGATGATTTCAGCGCTAAAGCCAATGAAGCCTCGAGATCCGCCGCGTGTGGGAGATTGAGAGCGCTTCTGGGATTCATCGTCGCGTTTGCCAAGCGTCGAACGCACAGTTCGGCGCTCTCCAGCGTGTGCAGCGTATCCTTGACCGAATTGTTCCAACCCGACGGACTCACCTCGGTGCCGGATTTGAGACTCTGTAACGAGATGGATAATCTCTCTTGAAGCGACACCGGTTTGAGCGGGAAGAACGCGGCATGCATGGCGTAAATCAGCGTTGGACAGAGCGGTTCGCTCGTGCCGAAGATTTCCACGGATGATTCGAGCATGGTTCGAAGATTGGCCACGGCGAGCTCTCGCACCGGCGGAGGACGCGCCGCCGCCTTGAAGACGGCGATGGCCGCGCCTTGTAAAAAGGCGTACGGCGCGACGCCCGGCGCGATGGCCGGTGACGGTGGGTACTCTTCAAGCGGTGCGTTGATTTTGCGCGGATGCAGTGACGCGAAGAGCACCTTGCAGTGTTCTCGGAGTAACGAATCCAAAATCGGCGCAGACATTTTCCACGAAGATTCGCTCTGCGGTCTCGACATGATGGCGAGCATGACGCTCAAGATTCCTTCCAACGCGTTGAACGAAATGCTCTCGTACTCAACGTCCTCGTCGATCGGTTCGTCGATGAGCGACGACGGGGAAGACTCGGAGTACGCCTTGGGACTCAACCTGGTGTTCGGAATCTGCACCGTCTCGTTTGGATCAGAAACTTTTCTTCTTCGCATGACACCCATCGCTCGAGCCGCGGCGCCGATGACGCCCCACTGGGATTTTAAGCTCCCGCGACTGTGCCATTCGCTGATGAGACGCAAGATGATCATGTAGACGCAGGTGTTGAGTTGACCAGCGGCGACGCGCGGATCGTAGTGGAGCTCTGAATCCGCGGTTCCGTCCACGGGGCCAGAGGGCGACCATGAATCGTTACCGTCGGTTTCGTACGCGAAATCTTCCGCAGCTCTCGAGAGGATACTCACGAAATTTTTCATGCGAACGGGATCCTCGGTGAGCCAGTTCCACAAATTGTTGGCCTGCGTGTCGCGCGCGAGCATCAAAATACTCACCAACAAGTCGCGTCTTCCGACCACATCGAGAGTCTCAATTGTCTCGCGCTGCGAGATGAGAAGTCGAAGTAACGGCGCGTACGCAGCCGCGATGGATCGACGCGCGCTGGACGATTGCCACGAACGATCCCACGCATGTCTCGTCAGCGTCGCGGCGACGATGCGAGACGCCGTTTTCGCTCGTTCTGGATCGCTTTCGAGGTTCCACTGCATGGCCTCCGTGAACGCGTTGACCAGAGCATCGCCAGCACTGTATTTCGAAGGCTCGGACGAGTCTTCGCTCCACCCATTTTTACTTTCGTACACCACAGAGGCGGTGATGATGTCGAGTATGACGGGAGACGCGCACAACGTGTCGAAGAATTCGCGCAACAACGCCGTGTGTCTGACGCCACCCTGCCCGAGACTCTTGACGTGCATGGCGGCGAGCATGGTCGCGAGAGGCGCGAGCGGACCAGCGCGTCCGAGAGTACCGTTCCCTCTCGAACCCTCTTGATACTTTTTTATTCCCGGTATGGAAAACATGAGGGTGAGAAACATGGCGACGCCGCAGTTCAAATTGCGCGCTTGATCCATGTCGGCATCCGACGGTAACATGCGTTCGCCGCGAGTCTTGACTTCATTCGACAAAATGTCGATGACGTTTCGCAACGGCATTTCATCGTTTTCGATGGACACAGTGTCGCTCGGTGATTGCGCTCGATCGAGCGCGACGGCGCGATGAATCATCCCGAGGAAGAACCACGACATCGAAAGAGCCTCCTCGTAAGGAACGTACGGCTCGCGAGTTTCCGCGAGCACGGAAGCGTAACGCTTGGCGAGAATGGTGTGCGCCGGTAACGCCGCTCGCGACGTCCCGAGCGTCTGTAATTTACCCAATTGTTTGCTCCACGAACGCTCGAGAGATCCGAATCCGAGCGTCATGTACGCCTCTAACGGAGGACTGTGGCTCGCCACTCCCTTTAGCGGAGGCGTTTTCCCAGGCTCGACGCGTTGCACAGCCGCGGCGACGCGAACGAGCGTGTGGAACGCCAATATCCCGATGTCTTGCGTCGCGTCGACTCGTTCGTACTTCGGAAGCGCGGGTATGAGCGACAGCCTTCTCTCCAACAAATCCGCGCTCTGCGTAAAGTCGTCGCTCAACCCAGCCGAGACGAGAGAAGCGCCGTCGTCCTCGTCGTCATCTCTGCGCGAGTCTTTGCTCAACCGCGAGCTTTGCTTCTCTTCTTGTTCGTAGATGTCCAGTTGAGACGAATCCGAAACTCTCAACGTCAAACTCATGAGTAGATTTAACACCGCTGGTAAGTGCTGAATGAGCGCGTGCACGTTCGCGAGAGCGAGCTCACTCACGGCTATTCTCAGTTTATCTTCAGTTTCTGGTGTCTGCGTTTCACGCCACGCGCTCGTCGCGGCGAAAAGAGCGCCAATGTGCGAGTCGCCTGTGTGCATCGTCGACGCGAGTCGGAGACGCACGTGCACGCATTCCTTTCTTTCCTCCCAGTATGGCATGTGCGCTCGAACGTTTGACTGCAAGTACTTTGGTAAAAGTTCTCGCATCGCGACGAGGCTGATGTCGCCACCCGTGGGTGTCGTCGCGCTCGCAACCTTCGCCGCCAAGGTTTCGGGTTGAGAGCAAAGATTGATGACGGAGTGGCCGAGCAATGCTTCCTCGCCGCCGCCACTACCGAACATGCCATTCGCCGCGCTTTGCGCGCCGTAGATGCTCAACACGAGATGGTGCGATGGATTCAACCGCACGGGCAGCCGTACGCGCGCTTCGTGATAAAACACACCACCTTTGGAGCGCATGCGGCTCATGGTCGTCCAGCTCTCGCGACACATCCCCCGACCGCATGGCGACGGGAAAGCCAGTAAACCTTTGCATTCAATCTCTAAGTCATCGTCTCTGAGCTGAATGCGCACCCGAAGGTCTTGACGTTTGCCGATGTCTATCGATTTCACGTACACGTATAGCTCTCTCGCGAGACCGTCGTCGATGGCGCCGCCCCAAGCCATTTCCCAATCGAAAGCGCCGGTCGCGACGCGCGGGGTGAAAGAGCTCAACTCCTTGACGTGCACTAAACCTCTCGGGAACTCGAACCCATTGATTTCCGCGCCCGGTGACGGCGCGTTCAACGGGTTCAGTCGACAAATCATTCTGCATCGAATCGGTTTGTGCGATTTCAGAGAGTGACTCGTTCCGTTCGACATCGCCGCCTCGAGGAGCGCGTGGTCACTGTAAGCCTCTTTGACTCGATACATCTCCGAGCACGACGTTTCTTTCAACAGCATGTTCGCGCCCGGCGCACCTCCCACGCGTAAGTCGAAAATTGGCAGCACCGCCCACGCGAGTAAGTTTCGACGCTTGGACAAATTCAGATTTTCAACCTCTTGCGCTGCGAGCGCCGAGCTCCCATCGGACGAGTGCACCGATGTGGCTTGCGTCGATCTCGCCTGCATTACCTGTTGCTCCTTCGCCTGACGAAGTGCCTCCATTCCCAGCACTCGTTGTCGCTCCTTTTCGGCGTGAACCTTCGCCTTACGAATGTCTTTGTGCGTGTACACCTTGTCCTCTATGCCGCCCTCGTCCGCGGCGAGATGGGTGAGATGCGCGATGAGTCTCAGATTTGGCGTCAAAGCTTCGGCTGGAACGGTGAAAGCGGCGATCGTTTTCTGCTGTTTCGCGTTCGGCCACGAAAAGTGAAAATTTTCGCTCACCTTGGTACGCGTTTGCACGTCGTAGAGCGCCATCGTCCCCTCCACCGTCTCGAGCGCGCCGACTTCAAAGTGAATCTCCGCCACCTCCATCGTGAACCGTAACGTGCGACTCTCTCGCTCGGCCGCGCGCGCGGACACCGCGGGTAACTTTTCACCGCGAACCAACGCGCTCGTCGGTGTCTTCGGAAGCGCCAATGATCCCGGAAACGGATGCGTGCCTCGAACGCCTGCGTGATACAACTGTAACAGCGAGCCATCCGTCGCGAAATCATTCGTCGATTCCATCGTCTGACCATTCTTCCCATCACCGCTCGCCGACGTCGACGCCTCTATTTCCGTCGATCGTCTCGTCTGGTCCCCGTTCGCGTCCTCTTCCTCGTATCTCTCCTCATCGCGTTCGCGCGCCTCGGCGCCTCGCGCCCACCCGTCATTCGTCCCGCGTTCCAGCGTCAACCACCTCGCTCGCTTCGACGCCACGAGCGCCTCGACGTGCGGCACGTCGATCTCCGTCGCATCGATCACCACCGTCCGGTATCCACCGACGTCCTCCCCCATCGCGCTCCCATTGACGACGTTCGCGTCCGCGCCGACGACGCTCCCGCGCGCGCCGACGCCGAACGACCCCGACCCCGACGTCCCCCCTCGATGTCCCGGCGCGCTCAGCGTCCCTCCCCTCCGCACCGCGCGCCACGACATGTTCGTCCCGCGTCACCGCAAGCCGAGGCACGATCACGCGATCGCACCGACGCGCGAGAGGGAAAAGATTCGAATCCAATCCAAATCCAAATCCGAATCAATCCGAACGCCTCGGGTCGTCTCCGCGCCTCCTTCCTCCGTCCCGAATCCGCGCTCGATCGCTCGACCACCTCGACGACGACGACGACGACGACGATCACGACGACGACGACGACCCGTCTCCCGCGCCGTCGTCTCCCGCGCGAGAGGACGTCGCGGACCGAGGAAAAGGACGCGATGACGACGACGACGCGACCGGTGGACTCGCACCCATAACTTTTACCACACATACATCCATAAAAAAACAGGTCCTCCTACTCGCCGTGCGAGAAGTCTATCGCTGGGTCGTGTCGCGACGGCTTGTAACCGGACGCCCGGGGCGGGGCGGCGCCCCGTCGCGCGCGCGCGTCGTCGCCCGCGTCTGCACGAAACACCGCGCGGATCGCGCGTCCGCCTCGAGCTCGCGGTCCGCGACCGCGATCGGGCTGACGCTCGGTCGAGGCGCGCGTTGAAGCGTCGGGCACCGCGCGAGGCGGGGAACCGAACGGCGCACACCGGCCGCCGCGAGCGGCGAGCGGGGAGCGCGCGAGAGCGGGGACGCGGGAGAGACGGCGCGCGACGCGGCGAAACGTCGCCTGTTCTTTTTGGTTGGGTTGGGTTCGGGAGCGCGAGGAGTGGTGGTGAAGGTGGAGGCGCGCGCGCGCGCGCGCGTTTCGTTTGGGAAGACGAACGGACGCGCGCGCGAACGTCGACGGGACGGGTCGACGCGATAATATCGATCGATCGATGCGTGTGTGTACACAACGTTGGTCTGCGCGCTGCGGTGCGTGGTGTGATGATGGGCGCGTGCGCGCGGCGAGGCGCTAGGCGCGCGCGGGCGCGGCGCGGTAAAAGTGCGGCGCGAGCTCGCGAAGCCAATCCGCCTCGACGACGGTGACGTCGCGCATGTACTCTCTGTCCGTGCGCACGGCGGAGCAGTACACGACGCAGGTGGGACGAGAATTGAAGATGGCGGAGCTCGGGTGCACGCGAAGCTCTCGGGCGCGAGCGCGAGCGCTCGAGGCGCGAAGAGAGTTGAAGACGGAACCGTCGGCGCCGCCGCCGTACGGAGCCAACGCGGCGGCGTTGGCGAAAAAGCCAGCGGCTATGGCTCGACGAATCGGTATCGTGTCTTCGCCGCAGGATGAGTTCGTGATGACCCCGAGCCGGTCGAGATGGCGCTTTAACTGCGCGCGAACGTCGCCGGCGCGCAAGAGCGCGCGATTATTGAGCATGTTGTTGTTGGCGAATTTCGACTGGTTTCTCGCGTCGCGGTACGCGTCGTGAATGTTCAGCATCATGATCGCGTCGCCCTCTTCCACGGCGAAACGTTGACGCATTTCATCTAAACGTTTCTTTTGACCGCGGTGCGTCACCCACAGCGAACGCACCTGCATATACGCCGCCACCGTGAGCGCCTCGCGCACGCACCCCATCTCGCCGCTCACCAAGAGCATTTTTCCTAATTGCGGTTCCACCGGAAGCTCCGCCAAGTGAATGCCGAGCGGGTTCGTGAGTTTTGCGTCGTCGTCCAAGGCTCTGAGCGCGTACAAGAGTTCGAGCGCCTTGATCATGTTCGACGCCGGCGGCGGCGAAATCCACTCGAAATTCATGATGTTATCGATGCCCATCGCTTTGATCTGCAACACCGTGCTCGCCAGATCGCTACGAACTATCTCGGGCGCGGTGACGTCAGCCAAGGCGCGGAAATCTAATTCGGTGCACAATCGGAAGCACTTGCCCGGACGAACGCGACCCGCGCGACCCGCGCGTTGATTCGCGCTCGCCTTGCTCGAAGGCGCCACGTACAAACTTTCCATGCCTCGCTCTGGGTCGTACGCCTTTTGTTTCGCGAAACACGAGTCCACGACGTACACGATGCCCTCGATCGTGACAGAGGTTTCCGCGACATTCGTCGCCACGACAACCTTTCTCGTGCCTCTTCTCGGAGGTCGAAACGCCTCGAGTTGCGCAGCGGGATTCAATCCCGCATACAGCGGACACACCACTAAATCTAATCCAGCGCTCGCATATCTATGAGAATCTTTTCGCATCTCTCGAGCCTCTTCTTCGAGCAAATTCACCGCGTCGTCGATCTCTTCTTCGCCCGTGAGAAAGACGAGTATGTCGCCCGGACCTTCGCTGCGATGCACGTCCAACACCGTCTCCACCGCCGTTCGCACGTAATCGCCCGTCGGCTCGTCTAAATAATGCATCAACACGCTATGTGCTCGCCCTTCGACGGACATGATGACTGGTTTCCTCGAAGGCTCGTCGCCGCCTTTCCCGTCGGCGGCGTCCGCGGCGCTCGCGTCGAAAAACTCCGCAAACGATTCCGCCTGAATTGTCGCGCTCGACACGATCAAACGCAAATCGCGTCGCGCGCGTTGCACCTTTTTCAAGAGTCCCAACAACAGATCCGTCGCGAGCGTGCGTTCGTGCGCCTCGTCCACCATGACGACGGAATATTTCGTCAACAGCGGATCCTCGGCGAGTTCTCGCAGCAACGCGCCATCCGTACAAAACTTAATTTCCGTCTTCCCCGGCGTGCACACGTCCTCGAATCGTATCGCGTACCCTACAACGTCCCCTAACGCGCACCCAACCTCCTCCGCGACGCGCTGTGCAACCGTCTGCGCCGCCACGCGTCTCGGCTGCGTCACCGCCACCGCTCGTCCGCCTCGACACCATCCTCCGTCCCGAAGAAACTGCGGAATCTGCGTCGTCTTCCCGCACCCCGTGTGCCCGACCACCACCGTCGTCTGATGACGCTCTACGCAATACAGCACCTCGTCTCGGTGCGCGGCGATGGGAAGCGCGCGACGTCGCGCCGCGAGCGACGCTTTCGGATTGCGCTCAAAGTGAATGCAACTCGGCCCGGCGCCGTCGTCGGCGTCGACGTCGGCGCTCAGCAGCGTCGTCGGTCGACCGGCGTCGGGAGTCGACGCCCCGGGTCGCCAGAATCCCGACATCCCCGTCTCACCGCCCGACGCGCGTGCGAAGGTGTGACGCGCGCGTCGATTCGCGCTCCGAGCTCGGAAGACGTCGGCGAGCGCGAGCGCTCGCCCGCGGTGAGAAGCGAAATGAACGCGACCCGGATGGACGGAAGGAAAAGAATGTGTGCGCGGTGATATTAACAAAGTATTACTCATCTGAACGCGAATCGACCGTCGCCCTACTCCACTGTGACGGACTTTGCGAGATTTCTCGGTTGGTCGACGTTGTGCCCGCGCAAGACGGTGAGGTGGTAACTCAACAACTGCAACGGGATGATGTTGATCAACGGTTGCAAGCAATCGCACATCTCGGGAACCTTGATGAGCATCTCATCGCTCGCCGCGTATTTATCGAGACTGTCGTCGTCCTCGCCGACGATGAGGATGCACCTGGCGTCTCTGGCGCGAAGCTGCTCGATGACGGATTTTTGCTTGGTGAACGAAGAGTCGCGCGTGGCGATGACGACGAGGGGCAAGGTTTCGTCGACGAGCGCCAGCGGACCGTGCTTCATCTCCCCAGCGAGGATACCCTCGGAGTGCAACAGAGCGACTTCCTTCACCTTGAGCGCGCCCTCGAGGGCGGTGGCGTAGTTGTATCCTCTTCCGAAGAGCAAGAGGGAGTTTTCGTCGACGAGCGATTGCGCGAGTTTCTTCATCTTGTCGTCGAGCTCGAGCGCGCGACGCATCGTCTCCGGAAGCTTGGCAACGCCGCGCATGATGTCCATGCGACGATCGGCGCGAGAGCGAGAGTCTTCGCTGAGCGCCAGGGCGAGGAGAATCAGCGAGGTGATTTGACACGTGTACGCCTTGGTGGAGGCGACGCCGATTTCGGCGCCGGCGTTGATGTGCAAACCGCAGTCGGTGGCGCGAGAGATTGCGGAACCGACAACGTTGACGATACCGATGCAGAGCGCACCCTTGGACTTGGCGTACTCCAACGCGCGCAGCGTGTCCGCGGTCTCACCGGATTGAGAGATGAAGATGATGGAATCGTCGCGGAAGAATGGACACTGTCGATCGAGGACGTCGGACGCGAGCTCCAACGTCACCGGCAACTCGGTGAGTTCCTCCATGAGTTGACGCACGGCGATGGCGCTGTGGTAACTCGTTCCGCACCCGCACAAAATGATGCGTCTCGAACGTCGAATCGTGCCCAAATAATCTACCATACCCCCCAAGAAAACGCGCTGCACCGTCGTTCCGTCCGGGTCGAAGACGACGCGACCGCGCATCGTCTGTTTAATGGCGTCCGGTTGCTCGTGAATCTCCTTCTTCATAAAGTGATCGTAGTTCCCCTTCATGATTTGTTCAACCTCCATCGTCAGCGTCTCGATCGTGCGCTCGACTTCCGCCGACTTCACCGTCGGCGCGTACGCCAAGCTCGGCGAATCGTCCCCTTCAGAGTGAATCTTCTCCATGCGATAGATGCCATACGCGCCGTTGCGAATGTGCGCGACGTCGTCGTCTTCGAGGTGTAACACGCGCTTGGTGTGTTCAACCATGGCTGAGGCGTCCGAAGCGAAATAGAATTCAATGGAGGTTCGTTTCGCGCGTTTGGACGGCGGCACGAAACCTTCGCTCGTCACCAACGCGTGCTGTTCGCCCGGATGCGGACCCTCGGCGATGCCCAAAATCAACGGAGAGCCCCGCTTCGCCGCCACCAATTCACCCGGGTAGTGCTTCGACTTGAACGCCAGCGCGTACGCTCCCTGCAACTGTCTGCACACCTCCATCACGAGCTGCCTGAACGTGCACTTTTCGTGAAACTTATCGTACAAATACTTTGTCAACTTTGGAATGACTTCGGTATCCGTGTCGCTCTCGAACACGTATCCCTTCCTCGTCAACGTCTCTCTCAACGCCTGATGATTCGTGATGATCCCATTGTGCACGACCAAAAAGTCATTTCCACCATCGCTCGTGTGCGGGTGCGAATTCTTCGGCGCCGGCGGACCGTGCGTCGCCCATCTCGTGTGCGCGACGCCGCAGTGCGACTCAAACACAACCTCTGGATGTAAATCCCTTTCACTCTCCCTCAACAGCGCCTCCAGGTTGGCGATCTTCCCCGTCTGTCGAAACACCTTCGCCTCCGTGTGCGACGCATCGCTCCCATCGTCGATCGCCAATCCCGCCGAATCGTACCCTCGATACTCCAATCGTCGCAGTCCCGTGAGGAGTTTCTCGACGATCTCCTTTTGACTCTTCGGGCAGTTGTGGTTGCTGTACGCGAAGATGCCGCACATGACGCGGCGATCTTTTCCTTCTCGGAGACGACGATCGCGACCACCTCGGTCGTCGTATCCTCGTCTTCGCGCGCGCGTCGACGTCTCTCGCGCACCGCGTCTCGATCGATTCGATCCGTCGCGGGGACGCGCGGCGTCATCATCATCATCGCGGGGCGCCGGGATGCATGCATGCATAGTGTGGGCTCGCGAAGCCCATCATGTATGGATTCGTGTATGGGCAAACAGTGTCGCGGACGTGTGCACCCCCACGGGCGCGCGCGGCACCGGTTCGGATTGCTCGACGCGTCGACGCGTCGACGGCGACGACGTCGTCGATCGAGAGACGAGGAGGGCGAGGGAAGACGCGCGGGGATTTTGTGCGCGTCCGTGGGTGACTCGGAGGACCGCGCGCGAGGGTCGGGCGCGATGCGGCGGACGTGCGCGCGAATGGATGGGAATGACGACGGGGACACGTCGGATGGGCGAGAATGCGCGCGCGCGCGAGGGAATCGCGCGCGGACGCGGGACCGGGTGGGGGTCGAGGGACGAGGGATACGCGTGAGGTATCGACCGAGGGGCGAGCGCGTGAGCGGGGAGACGTATGAGAGTCCGGTGGGGTCGCCGGGACGGTTTCCCGACGGCGAACGCGCCGAGGGACGCGCGCGAAGGACGAGACGGGCGAGGCGAGGACGAGCGAACGGGCACGAGTGGCGAAGACAGCGCGGTCGGAAGACGACGTTGGAGAGTGCGCGCGGTGACGATGCGAGGGTGAGAGAGGCGACGCGCGAGACGATGGTGACGGCGGCGGCGGCGGCGGCGTTGGACCGATTGCCGCGAGACTGTCTGTTGAAGGTTTGCGAGTTTCTGGATACGACGGGCGTCGAGGCGCTCGCGCGGACGTGTCGAGCGATGCGAGAGGCGACGATGGATGATTGTTTATGGAAAGGGCTGTACGAGTCGAGATGGCGGTGGAGACCGGCGCAGACTTGGGCGAAGAGCGCGAAATTGCCGTTTGAATCCAACTTCAGAAATGAGACGGAACGACCAGACGCGTACCGGGGAGGTGAAGGTTGGCGAGCCGTGTACAAGGAACGATACGCCACGCGTCAAATGAAGCGAAACTCCACGAGTAAACGCGTCGTTCGCGTCGTGAGCGCGTCCGATGAGAAGTCGATGCAAGCGCGCGCGTTGCAGAGAGTGCTAAACACCATGTCGGCGGGCGACGTCTTGGAGCTTGGACCGGGCACGTACGACGGTCCGCTCACCGTCCCTTGCGGTGTGGAAATCTTAGGCGTGGGTAAACGAGAAGATATTCTCATCGTGAGCAATGAATGTCCGTCGATCAGAACCACGTCTTGGTCGCACCGCGACGACAAGCTCTTCTCCATCGTCACCAATGTCACGTGCTTCAGACGCAGCGCCACCAAGCGTGGAAGTTTATCGGGCGACGGTCATCAAGCGTGTGTGTACATCTCCGATGGCTCTAAATTACGTCTCGATAGTTGCGATATCGTGAGCGCGGGTGAAGGGGTGGTCGCGCCGGCGCGCAACGCCGTGGCGCACGTGCACGCGTGCAACATTCACTCCTTTCTTACGAGTTTTCTGACAATGTCTGAGAGCTCTCTGTCGGCATGTCGAATCACGGCGGCGATGTCAAAGGATGATGAAAACGGTCAGATGGAGGGTGTTCCATCGTCGTTCGGATACGATCGCTTGTTTGCCGCCGTCACGGCGCTTTCGGGCAAGGTGTGCATCGCGAATAACCGCATCGTGAACGGATACGCGCACGCCGTCGTCTTATTTGACAGAGCATATGGTTTGATCAGCGACAATCTCATCGCAAACAACATGGGCGCTGGGATTTCCGTCGGTGTTTCATCCTTCGCAGATATTACGAGCTCCATCATCGCCAATAACGGAAGCGTCGGCATCGCAATGTGCGGTCACGGAACGATTCGAAACTCGGAAGTGCGCGGGAACGCGTTCAACGGCATCGATATTTCCCAGAGACATGGTATTCGCGGTTATTTGCCCGCGCAGTACAATGAGTTTGACGAAGAGCTCGACGTCGAGGAGGAGTTTTCAGCATTTCTCATGGATTTGGACTCTGAACACAGCGACGAGGACAATTCTGGCGAAATCAACTGCGTCGTGGAGGGTTGCGACGTAGCCTCCAACGCGAACGATGGCATCTGCATCTCCGGTGGTGCGAATGTCGACATCTTGGGGTGCAGACTCAGTTCGAACGCGTACAACCTCGCGGTGGAACGCGGAAACGTCCGATGGAGTCGCGTCTTCGTGGAGGGAGAAATCTTCAACCTCAGTCAAGCTGCTAAAATTCGCGTATCGCCGTCGCACTCGACGGTGCAACCGATTCCGCTGTTCCTGTCTACGCCTGTACAATGTGAACCTAACCCGGTGAGTACGATGATGTTGAGACCTTGGCAATTCATCCCGCCGAGCGTTTCATAATCAATAATCAAATTGTTGGATCTGTAAATTGTTGTAAAATGCTACTGTATCTGATAGTGCTTCTCTCACTGATAGTGCTTCTCTCACCCTTCAGCCTCTAAAACTTTGCGAGCCGCGCTTTGGCCGGCGAGACGTCCGCTGCACCACGCCCAAAGAAAGTTGAATCCACCGATTCGACCGAACACATCGCACACCTCGCCGCAAAAAAATATTCCCGGCGCCTTGAGCGATTCCATCGAGGCGGTGTTTAATTCATCCAGCGCGACTCCCCCTCCCGTGACCTCAGCCTTGCGATAACCTTGATGACCCTTGACAGCGATTTCGTACTCGGTCAACACTTTCAAGAGCTTGAGACGATCATCCTTTTTGAGCTCGGCTATTTTGCATCTCGAATCGACGCCGGATTCCGCGACGAGAGCGTCGGCTAGTCTGCTCGGGAGCGCTTCGCGGAGTCGACTCAAGACAAGAGCTCTGCCCGGTGGCGCCGTCAGGCGCTCCTGCCACTCCTCGCGGTTGATGCCGCTCCAGTTGACCATCATTTTCGGCGACGCGTCCGTAGGATCGTCGAAGTTTTCGTCTTGGGTGCTCCCGCCCTTGGCGTTGTTCGCGCGCACCAGAGGACGCACCAAGTGATGACTGAGATCTAAAATGCTCGGTCCCGAAAATCCGCGGTGCGTGAATAAAAATCCCTTGCGCGTCGCCCGCGCAGCCTTCTTTTTCCCTCCGCCTCCGCCGCCAGACTTTGACTCCGTCACCTTGAGCTCAACCTGCGTGGACACGCCCGGCATAGCTTCGCCCCCCGGGTGCGGTCCGGTCAGAGGCACGAGCGCCGGATATGGCTCGTTGAGGGCGTGACCGAGATCGCGCCTCGCGATGGCGTATCCCGTGCCGTCGGTTCCCACTGCCGGAAAACTCATACCTCCCATCGCCAGAACGACGGTTTTCGCGCGCACGTCCGCCGATCCTCGCACTCGAAGCGTCCACTCGCCCGCGTCCTCGTCCCCAGATCGCGCGAGACCATCGACCGAGGTCTCAAACTTAAACTTCACCCCCGCTCTTTCGCACGCGCTCACGAGCTTATCTCGCACCTCTTTCGATGAATTACTCAGCGGAAAATACTTGTTCGTCTCCCGCTCGACGCCGAGCGCCAACCCCACGTCCTCCTCCAACCATTCCTTACACCGATCCACGCTCCACGACGCCAACACGGCTTTGAGCCTCCTCGCCGCGGATTCCGTCACGAAATCTCCCGCGCTCGCGCTCGCCGGGAGCACGTTACACCTGGCGCCGCCGGACATTAAAATCTTCTTCCCGGGCTCGGACGTTCGTTCAAACACCGTCACCTCGGCGCCGCGAGTCGCCGCGAAATACGCCGCGGTGAGTCCCGCGGCACCGCCTCCGAGCACGGCGACGTCCGGTCGATCGCCGTCGTCGCCCCTCGCGCGAGGTACGGGGACGAACGCGCGGCGGCGGTGGCGGTTACTTTTTGAGACGACCCGCGCGCGGTGCGCGAACGCGACGCGCGCGCGGGCCGGGGCGGAGAGCATGGCGCAGACCGCGCGACGACCGACCGATTCGCGTCCGTCCACCGGGCGTCCGCGGGTGAAGTCACGCTCACGAACGGACGCGCGCGACGACGAGTGGAGACTGGGGACGCGCCTCGAGCGGGGACGCGCGACGCGCGGGGACGCGATCGATGAGACGTATAAAACAGCGTTCGTTGATTTAGTGTTCCATCCATACGGTCGCGTCGCGTCGGTCGTTCGCGTCTAGTCTTCGAGTACATTCATGGGGATGACGCCCTCGCTGTCGCGAGCGCCTCGTCGTTTGTTTGATTCCGATTCCGGCAGCAGAGAGTTGCTGATGGAGCGCAGAGGCGGCGACGCCGCGTCTCCGCCCGCCTTGCCTCCCGGCGCGGTCTCGTCTGCGTCGGTGTTTCCTTGGTCCATCTCGTCGTTGCGGTCGTCCGCCGCGTCGCCCGATGGACGCTCGCCGTCGTCGGCGGTCGCGTCTGCTTGGGGCGTCTTTTCGCGCGTCGTCTCGTCGTCGTCGCCGTCGTCGCCGAAAGAGACGCTCGCCGTCGCGCGCACGGATTCACCGAGCTTATCGAACAGTTGCTTTGCCAATTCGTGCGATTCGCGAACGACGTGTCCGTTCTTTTCGAGTTGCGCCTTGGCGTGCGCGAGCGATTCTTTGAGCGGCGCCGTCTCGGCGACGACGTCCGCCACGCGCGCGTGTAGCGATTCGACGACGCTCGCGTGTTCGCTCTTCAGCATCTCAATCTCTTCCACGCGTCGCGCCTCGGCTACCTCGAGCGAGGTCTCGAGCGTCGCCTTGGACGCGGTCGTCTCGGCGAGTTTCGTCTCCAACTCTTTCGTCGCGGCGGCGGCGTTTTCCACCACACGCTTCGCCTCGTCGAGTTCGTTCTCCGCCTTGACGGCGCGTTCCTCCGCCGACGCGAGCTTTCGCTCCAATTCGTCGACGACTTCCGCGTCGTTCGTCTCGTCGCTCTGTTTCCGTCGTTCGTCGACCGCCTCAGCCTCGAGCGCCTTTTCCAATTCCTCCACGCGTCGACGCAGCGTCTCGTTCGCCTGGTTCGCCTCGCGCAGCGCCTCGGCGTCGGCGCCGTCGACGCCTCGCGCGCGCTTCGAGTTCGACCCATCCTCGCGTCCGTCCCCGACGCTCGCCCCCGGCGACCGTTTTTTCAACTGTAACGGCGTCGGCGCGCCGTTCAACAGCGCGCGCGTCGATCGCGGCGGCGTTCCCTCCGGGTTAAGTTCAAACCTATACTCCAAGTGAAACGGCAGCGTCACCACGTCCCCGTCCTTCAACGCGACGTATTCATCCTTTTTCAATTTCACCCCGTTCAGCGTCACCCCGTTCCTGGACAGATCCACGATCTTCACCTCCAACTCGGGAGGCGACGCCTCGGCGTCCTTCACCTCGCACGTCACCACCGCGTGCTTGGCGCTCACTATTCGAATCGAATCGATTCGAATCGAGATTCGACGCGTTCGGTCAGTCAATCCATCCTTCGAGAACACGAACGAACGACATCAAAAAAACAAAAAAAACGTATACGAACGGAGTCATCCCATCCCATCCCATCCCATCCCATCCCATCCC
>Ga0066845_10000186_pt1 | contig 18803 bp, 21 predicted proteins | sample ETNtaG_31_FD_65488 | JGI IMG/M metagenome (GOLD analysis project Ga0066845, IMG submission 65488) | Marine microbial and viral communities from oxygen minimum zone, Eastern Pacific Ocean - ETNP201310SV78 | ecosystem: Environmental > Aquatic > Marine > Oceanic | place: Pacific Ocean: Eastern...
TATTGAAAGTGAAATTGCAACTGAATTAAAAGTTGATCAAAGTGTTTCCCATAATGGTGTCTGTTTGACTGTAGAAAGTGTCTCTGAAAATTCTTACACAGTTACTGCTATAAATGAAACATTAGAGGTAACAAATTTAGGCAAGTTAAAGCCAGGAGATATTATTAATCTTGAACGGTCCATGAAATTAAACGGACGGCTTGATGGTCATATTGTCCAGGGTCATGTAGATCAGACAGGTAAATGTACTTTCATCAAAAATCAAAATGGTAGTTGGATATTTGGTTTTCATTATGATGTAAATAAAAAAAATATTACAATTGAAAAAGGTTCAATAACTGTTAATGGCGTTAGTTTAACTGTTTTAGAATCTAATGAAAACAGTTTTTCAGTAGCGATAATTCCTTACACTTACGAAAACACAAATTTTAATAAATTTATTAAAGGAGAAATTGTTAACTTAGAATTTGATGTTTTAGGAAAATATATGTCTAAGCTGATTAAGATTTACCTTTAAATGTTATTTTGTAACCAAATATTTATATCATGAACGTTCTTGAACTCACAACAATTCTTCTGCTACTTGCTTCTGTTTTTTCAATCATTAATTTAAGGCTTCTTAAGCTTCCTCAAACTATAGGGTTAATGGTTTTAGCAATTGGACTCTCAATAAGTGTACTTGCAATTGGTTTTATATCTCCAAATTTTTTAGAAACTGCCACTTCTTTAATACAAAGTTTTGATTTTGAAGTTTTGCTTATTGATGTAATGCTTCCTTTTTTACTTTTTGCTGGAGCAATAAGTGTAAATGTCCATGAACTCTTAAAAGATAAGGTTACAATTCTACTTTTGGCAAGTTTTGGTGTCATATTTTCAACATTTGTAGTAGGTTCTGGGATCTTTTGGATAGTAGAACAACCAATTTTTGGATTGAATAATATTGGATTAGACTATGTTGATTGTTTACTTTTTGGAGCATTAATTGCCCCTACTGATCCCATTGCTGTTCTCGCAATGGTTAAAAAAATGAATCTATCATCAACTACGGAAACTAGAATAGCTGGTGAATCTCTTTTTAATGACGGAATTGGTGTTGTCATTTTTCTTACACTATTAAATATTAAGCTTGAAGGGATTGAAAATGTTACTGCTGGAAGTATAAGTGTGCTGTTTGCAACTGAAGTTGTTGGTGGTGTTGCTTTGGGGGCATTGATTGGTTATTTAGGTTTAAAACTAGTAAAATATATTGAAAATGAACACGTAGAACTGGAGGTCTTAATTACTCTATCCCTTGTGCTTTTGGTTTCAATAATTTCTCATCAATTTCATTTCTCTGGAGTTCTTGGAGTTGTTGTGATGGGGCTCTTTTTAAATAGAAATATTGATACAGATAAAAAAGAAGAAGGGGTTCAAAAAGCAATGGGTGAATACGTTTATAAATTTTGGCACCTTTTGGATGAAACCCTTAATGCTATTTTATTTATTATGATAGGGCTTGAAATAATTCCAATATTTCAAAATTTTGACTCAGCATATTTTTTAATATCAATTTTAACTATAATTATAGTAGTCGTTTCTCGAGGAATAGGTGTATGGGTTCCTATTAAATTTCTTTCCTTTTTTAAGTCTTTTGAAAAAAATACTGCATTGATTATAACTTGGGGTGGCCTTCGAGGAGGATTGAGCATTGCTTTAGCCCTAAACCTTCCTAATGAAATAGGAAAAGGAAAAGATCTTATATTATTCTTGACTTATATGGTTGTTTTATTTACTATTCTAGTTCAAGGTTTAACTCTTAAAAAAATAGTTAAATAATTTTTTAACACAAATTTTTAAAAATTTAGTGACAGTAAAGTATGTATAATATTTTTGCCTGTACTATATTTGAATTAACGGATAATGCTGTGACAACAGCCATGTTTAATTTAATTTTGAAAGGAGGTGTCTTATGTTTTATTATGTTCATTTAAGAAATAAAACTCAGCAGGCACTAACCAAAATGGTTCTGCTGTAAATAATTCTTATCTTTTAATAAAGCAGGTCGATGGACCTGCTTTATTTATTATTAAAGAATGATATTATTGAACTTTAAATGCTTTTAATTTTTCAATTAACTTAGGAACAACCTCGAAAGCATCACCAATAATTCCATAATCAGCCGCTTTGAAAAAAGGTGCTTCAGGATCATTATTAATTACTACTTTAACCTTAGAGGAATTAATTCCTGCTAAGTGTTGAATAGCTCCTGAGACCCCAATCGCAATATATAAATTTGAAGCTACAGGTTTTCCTGTTTGTCCAACATGTTCACTATGAGGTCTCCAACCCATATCAGAGACTGGCTTAGAGCATGCTGTAGCTGCGCCAAGAACTGAAGCTAAATCTTCAATTAGATGCCAATTCTCAGGCCCCTTTAAACCTCTTCCTCCAGAGACAACTACATCTGCATCTGCAATACTTACAGTTCCTGATGCTTTATCAATTGAATTAACTTTCAAACTACTATCGATTTCAGATTGGATACTTTCATCAATTATTTGAGGTTCGGAGGGGTTTTCAATAACGCCAAACGAATTATTAGATACGCATATGATATTTATTACTCCTGTTAATATTGTATTATTAAACGCTTTATTAGTAAAACATGATCTTTTAACAACTAGAGGAGATAGACTTTTTGGGATTGATACTACATTTGTTGCAAGTCCAGCTTCAAGTTGAACCGAAATTAATGGAGCAATGTATTTAGAGTCTGCTGAAGAACTTAGAATTAAAATTGATATATTTTCTTTGTTTGAATATTCTGAAATAACATTAGCATAATTTTGAGCAGTGAAATTTTTCAATTTGGGATCTTTTAATGAAATTATTTTATCGGGCCCATAATTTGAAAGCTTCATTGGATTATCTGCGTTAATTGAAATCACAACTAGACTCTTTTTGGATTTATTTGCTAAGGCTCTTCCATAAGATAAAACTTCAAATGCACTTTTTTTGAATTTACCATTTAAACTCTCGGCGTATACTATAATTGACATATTTTATTCTTTTAAATTACTTTTGCTTCGTTATGCAAAAGACTTATTAATTCATCTATATTTTCGGGGGCTACAAGCTTAACACTTTCTTTCTCTTGTGGTTTTTGAAACTGCTCAACACTAGACTTAGCTGAACTACTAACTGGAGCAATAACATCTAAAGGTTTTTGTCTTGCTTGCATTATTCCTCTCATATTAGGTATAATTAAATCCGACTCTTCAACTAGACCTTTTTGTGCACCAATAATTATTGGCAAAGAACTGCTACTAGACTCTATACCTCCATCAATCTCTCTCTTTACATTAACTACGTTCTCAATAACTTCCATAGAAATGCAGTTTGTAACAAAAGGTAGTTTCAACATTTGAGCAAGCATACCAGGCACCATTCCTCCATTATAATCAATTGACTCTCTTCCACAAATTATAATATCATACTTTTCTTTTTCACACAATGATTTTAATTGAGTTGCAACATAAAAACCATCTTTTGCCGATGTGTCAATTCTAATTGCTTTATTTGCACCAATTGCTAAACACTTTCTCAAAATTGGTTCACAACTAGAATCTCCTACAGTGACGACAGTTACCGTAGCTTGATTTTTCTGTTGAAACCATATAGCTCTTGTTAGGCCAAATTCATCATTTGGATTGATTATGAATTGGATACCATTTATATCGAAAGCTTTATGGTCTTCAGTAAAGTTAATTTTTGAGGTTGTATCTGGTACATTACTTATACAAACTAAAATATTCATTCTTAAATTTTTATTCAAATTTACAATATTAAATTCAAATTTAATATTTGACTTTAAATTTTTATTACTATCTATAATGTGACTCTTTAAATAGATTTTTATTATATTTAAGAAAGAAATTTTATTATAATACAAAATAATTTTTATTGAAATCAATAATAACTAAGAGAAAAAGAGGTCGTCCTAGTTTAGCTCAAGAACTTGATATCGACAACCTTTTAAATATTGCATTAGAACATTTTTCAACTTTTGGATTTGAAGGAGCACAATTAAAAATAATTGCTGAAAAAGTTGGTATAACAAATTCATTAATTAGCTATCATTTTAAAAACAAGGAAGAGCTATGGAAAAAGGCTGTTGATCGTTTAGCTAAGTCAATAGTTGTAAAATTTGAAGCCATTAGATCTGAATTAAAAGATACGGAAGGGGTTTCTATGTTAAGATCATACACTAGACAGCTTATTTATTTTTCTGCAAAAAACCCTCCTTTTTACAAATTAACTTACATGGAAATGGGACAAAAAAGCTGGAGGTCAGATTATCTCATTAATTCAATTGTTAAACCTTTAACAAAAATTGGAGAAAGTGCCCTTAACAAAGCGTCGATTAGTCCAAATTTCACTGCGATACCCAAACCTAATTTTGTTAGTATAATTTTTGGTGCCTGTTGTAGCTTTTTTATGTTAACAAGACTAATTGAGCATCAGTATGATGTTAGAACATTTGATCACGAGCATATAGAAAAACACGCAGACCTTGTCAATCAAATTATTTTTGATTCTTTTGATTAATTCTTTTTTGTTGCTTTTGCTCCTTGATTTTTTTTAATTTTTTGGATTTTTGTTTATACCGATACTTCAACATCATAACATGGTAGTTTTCTTTTGGAATAGTTTTATTAACCTGATAAAAATACCTGATGGTCCATTTGCTTTCCTTAACCTTATTACTACTTCCAAAGCCATATCTAATTTTTTGCAAACTATTTCCAGAAGTTTTATTTATAATTTCTAAATAGAAATAAGGGTCCCAGTCCCAGTTTTTTATTGAATATTCCAAAGCTGATCGGGCTCTAATATATTCTTTGAAAGAATTATCACGGTCCAAGGAACTCCTTCTTTGAAAAGCAAATCTTAAATAAATCTTTAATGGTTTAAGCTTTAGCTCTTTTTCAAGTGCAAGTCGATACCTCCATAAATTTTCAAACCCTTGAACAGAGCCCTTGTTGTCATTTTTTGAATAGTATCTTAATTCAATCTCAAAATTTAAATCTTTTGAAATAACATAATCAGAGCTAATTTCAGAAATATAGCTATCGACTGCCTTTAAATCATCTTTTACTCTATATAATTGAGAAATACTAAACGAGAGTTTCTCACTTGACTGATATTTATATGAAGCTGATGACCAAAATTTTGATTCAGTACTCTCTTGACTTAAAATATAATTAGAGCACAAAATCAATATAAAATATAATGATTTATTTGCCATTTTTAAAGAACAAAACATGGACTTGAACTGTTTTAGATTTATAATCAATCTTTGAAATATTGTAGTTTTGAATTGAAATATTATGTTCTTTAGAAAGGCTATTAATTGACTCAGTAATAATAGAACTCATATTTTTTTCTACTAATGGTAAGTTTAAAATTATTTTATTTCTATTATTGATATCGTCTGCATGAAACAGATATTTTTCAGCAAATAGAACAGATAAACAAACTAAAATATTTATAATTAAAAGAGTAAACCAACCAAATCCTCCTATAGTTAAAGCATTAATTACCGATAGTCCAATTGTAACAAATAGATAAGTTATTTCTTCTGGAAGAACTGCCTCTGTCCTATATCTAATTATTCCAAAAATTGCAAATAAGCCGAGAGCCATTCCAAAATTCAGGTCGATTTGTCTTAGTGTAAAACATAAAAAAAATACAATTACACTAATTATAAAAAATGTTGATGTATGTCTTCTAATCTCACTGCTATGTTGATTTATTATTTTAATAATTATTCCTGTAAATAAAAGATTGAATACAAATCTTAGTAGCATTTGAATCCATTCATTGTTAATTATTAAAAATTCATCCATGACTTAATTAAATAAAGTATAATTCTAGAAATATAAGATTATTAATTCTAAATTTAATATTTAATATTTACATAGAAATATTAGTTTATAAAATATATTATGGTGAAAAACTTTTCATTTAAGAATCCTATTGTCAACTTGTCTTTCATTATTACAATATTATTTTTCTCTTGCTCAAAGGATAGTTCAAATTATGATTCTGATTCTTCTTTTGCAATTGATCAGATAGGATCTGAAATTCCATACGTAAAAATAACAACTCAAGACATTATTCTAAACGAACCTAAAGTCATGGCGAATATGAAGATTTTTCAAAAAGGAGTAGAAATATTTTCTAATCCAATAGGAATAGAATATAGAGGAGCAAGTTCTTTTAGGTTATCTGATAAAAAATCTTATGGCATAGAAACTTGGGACGAATCAGGCAATGATGTTGATGTTGAAGTTCTTGGGCTTCCAAAAGAAGAAGATTGGATACTCACAGGTCATGTTTTTAGAAGCCCTGAGACGATTTTTGATCCCACGTTAATGCGTCACTACATTGGATATGAATTATATAGAAAAATGGGTAACTATTCAAGTAGATCTAAATTTGTTGAGCTCGAAATCGAAAACAATTCGGGGTCAAATAATTATCAAGGTGTTTATGTTTTCATGGAAAAACTCAAAAGAGATTCTAATAGAATAGATATTAAAAAGTTGCGTTCAGATGACAATAGTTCTGAAACCATAACTGGAGGATATATTCTTAAGATTGATAAAACATCAGGATCAGATGTTGCCCTTGAAAATCAACCTTTAGAATACTATGAAAATAATTGGCAAGATGATGCTGCTTACAATCAAGAAATTAGTTTTAGATCTAATTATGATGTTTATGGAAATGACATAAAATCAATTGCTCCTTTTGGTCCTCCATATCACACTTTTCAGTATTTAGAAACATATTTTTTGTATGAATATCCTAAAGCTGATGATATTACAGAGGAGCAAAAGACATACATTCAAAATTATATAAATGACTTTGAGATAGCTTTAGTAAATGAAAATTTTGATTCTGATACAAGAAATTATCTTGATTACATTGACTTAAATAGTTTTGTTGATTTTTTTATAATAAATGAATTAACTGGAAATATTGATGGATATAGGCTAAGCACTTACATGCATAAAGACAGGGGCAAGAAGTTGAAAATGGGTCCAATTTGGGATTTAAATATTGCCTACGGGAACTCTTCGAGAGTGCCAGTAGATGATTGGATAGCGAACTATAATTCCTATGTGCCCAATGATGCATGGTTAGTCCCTTTTTGGTGGAAAAAACTCTTAGAAGATCCTTTTTTTAAATCTGCTCTGAAAGCTAGATGGCAAGTTTTAAGGTCTAATGTACTTTCAAATAGTTCAATAATTAATCTTGTTGATGACACAAGTAAATATTTAATTGATAATGGAGCGATAGAAAGAAATTATAATAGATGGACAGGAATACCTGTTGACTATTCTGGAGCAGTAAATGATCTTAAATCATATCTTAACTCAAGATTGTTGTGGATAGATTCTAAAACTAATGAATTTTAAAACTTTTTTATATCATGAGCAGAAGTAAGGTCTTTTAGATGCTCTTTTGCTATATAGGTAAATACTGTTTTATTTTCATTTTTAATCAAAGATCTTACAGCCTGAGGAAGTTCCTTTTCATTTCTTTCAGGATCCATAATGCAGTTTTTTAAATATGGGTATATTTTTGATCCAGTAAAACTAAAAATATTCATACTAACAAGTAACTGGCCATTTGAATTTCTAAAAGATTCATGTGTTTCAATTGGCGGCTTTTCTACAATCTCCTCTAAATAGTCCTGATCATCCAATTTAATTAGTGCAAATTTAGTGATTCTTTCTTCTGGAAATTTTAAAAATGAGCGATCATATGACATTATAGAATGGGGTGAATTGTCGTGTTTGAGAAGTCTTTCTAGAACATTCACCGAATAAAGGTTATCGGCGTTACAAACAGTAAACCTTTCATTTAGAAGGTTTGGAAATTGATCTAAAGCTTGTTGAATTCCATCTGCTGTTCCAACCGGCTTTAGTCTTCCTTTTGGTACTTTTTGAATAGGTAAAAAGAAATTAACTCCACTAAAATTGGAATTTGACTTATAGGTGTTTATCCAGTTAATAAATGCACTATTTTCAGGAGCAGTTAAAATATATATGTTTTTATAGCCTGCTTTTTTAGCATTAGCACATAAATAAAAAAGCAAACTTTTATTCGTACCTTTTAATGGTATTAATGTTTTGTGCTCTTGTTTAGCTAGTTCTTTAACCTCTGTTGAAAGATCAACTTCATTCAAAGTTTTTTTCATTCGAGATGATGCTCCAGCTGCCATTATTATTATATTGTTCATAGTATCAAGGATTTATTAGACTAACCTTAAACACATCTTTAGCACCTGCCTTCAAAAATGCATTTTTAATTTGTATATATTTATTTGGATCTATCATAGCTACAATACATCCTCCGCCACCAGAACCAACAATTTTGGCTGCATAAGCTCCCGCCTTAATTCCTTGACTAATCTGATTTTGAATTTCTACAGGGGTATTCTGAATTTGATTACACAATAATTCTTGATGAGAATTCATTAATTGAGATAACTCATCAATAGATTGATTATTCGTTTTTAATATATCTAAAGCTCTTTTAGTAATCATATAATTTAAAATTGCGGCTTTCCAATATGGTTGTAGTGAACTGGGGAGCTTATCTCTATACCTTAAATAGTCTTTTTTATGTGCTTTTAAAATATTAAAGTCTTTATCAATTTTTTGAACGGTTTCAATTGCTTTTTGAGCATTTGATCTGGCATCTTTAAGAACTCCCAAAGTATTCTTTGCAATACCAGAATTAATTATAATTAAACTTCCTAAGTTCCCTTTTAAATTGAAGTATGACCTTTTGGAAGTATCAATTGATAAAAGCCCACCTATAGCTATAGTATACTGATCCATAATACCTCCAGGTTGATTAAAGAACTCTACCTCTGCTTCAACAGCCCACTTTGCAATTTGTAAATCCGTTATTTTTTTTTGGGCAAAAGCTTGTACCAAAAACTTTAACCAACCGACAACTAGTGAGGACGAACTGGAAAGGCCAGCATTGATCGGAAGATCTCCAGAGATATCAATCCTATATCCTTGATTTGGAATTATTCCTTCTTTGTTTAAAACAAAAAGTCCTGAACGAAAGTAATCCCCTGATTGAATAGTTGTTGGGTCATTAATAAAAGGTACTTCAATTGATTTATTAAAATCAAGAAGATTAATTTCAAAAAAAGAAGATTTAATTGGATTAGCTTTTAAATAAATATATCTGTCAATAGTTCCCGAAATTACTGGAAGTCCTAAATAATCTTGATGGTCTCCATAAAAACAAATTCTTCCGGGTGTAGATATTTTAATCACAAGATCTTTTTTCCAACTATTATTACAAGTTTAAATGAATAACCCCTTAAATGAAGTTTAAATAGCTCTTTTAAGATTTATTATTTGACAAGTTCATCCAAGTTCCAGCAATAATCATTACACAAAAAATAACTATAAAAATTAATGCTGCTGGCTCTGGCGAAAAAGATGGAGGCCATCCGTCAGATGTTGAATAGCCTATAAATTCAATAAAGCTGTCTGTAACTGTTGACAATTCCACTCCATTTGCTTTTATTTCAGATAATCTATATGCTTGTCCAAGTTGTAAATTATATGTGAAAGAAAAAATGGTATATCCATAAAATGCTGTACATAGTCCAAATAAAGTAACCAAAACTTTTCCAAAAGTATTGGAATTAGCCTCTTTTTGAAACCTTACAAGCCTAAAAGTGATAAATACAAGGACTGTAAATGATAATAAATAAATTGCATTTGCAACAAATGCCAATTGATGGTAATTTAATATTTCTAATTCACTCATTTTATTGTTTTTATGATTAAAAAATAAATTTAACACTTATGGTTTAAAAGTAAATCCTGCAGTTAATAAATTATTGTTATTAAGCATTTTTAATACTGATTTTACTATAATTGTAAAAGAATTTATAAATCCAATATCTATTGTGAAGAAAAAAATATTTATAGTTTTAATTTGTCAACTAATATTTTCATGTAATAAAGAAAATTCTCTTGATACTACTCTATTAGAAGATGGTGTGATCTGTGACATAGGAGATGGTAAAAATACATACAACTGTACCATGATTAAAAATCAAATTAGCAGAGAATTTATTATTTATGTTCCAGATTCTTATACTCAAAGCTCTAATGTTCCGCTTTTATTTAGTTTACATGGTTTTGGAAGTCGTGCTGAATGGAATATCCAATATACTGGATTTCAATCTTTAGCAGATCTTAACGGATTTATAATCATTTATCCTCAAGGAACGTTATGGAAAACCGTCCCAAGTGATAAAAACGGGTATTCCTCAGAAGGAGAAACTCATTGGAATGTAGGTTGGGAAACTAACCTCGGGGAAAGAAGTTCTGCAGATGATATTACTTTTATTGAAGATTTAATTGATTGGTCTGCTAATAACTATGGAATTAATACTAATAGAGTATATTCTACTGGAATGTCAAATGGAGGATTCATGAGTTACAACTTAGCTTGTAATTTGAGTTCAAAAATTGCAGCAATCGCATCAGTTACAGGGTCTATGTCTCCAGTAAATTTTAATAATTGTGATCCGAGTCATCCAATGCCAATTCTTCAAATTCATGGTCTTCAAGATTATGTAGTTCCTTATCTAGGCTATGAAGGTCTTTGTAAGCCAATCGAGGATGTAATTAATTACTGGGTTGATTTTAATTCATGTAATAAAACTTCTACGGATAAAACTATTTCCGATCTAGATGGAGATGAGTATGGGGGGGTATATAAAACATACGACAATGGACGAAACAACGTTTCAGTTAAATTATACTTATTAGACAGAATGAGTCATGACTGGCCTAGGATTAATGGTCCAGAAGATTATGAAATGTATGATATAGATGCCCCAACTATTATCTGGGAGTTTTTATCAAAATATAACATAAATGGTTTAATTAATTAGATTTTGATAAAATTTTATTCATTAATATGATGTGTGGTATCGTTACTGAAACTATAAATGAATATGACACTCTATAAAAACTCTCGCCGATTACATCCCCCTTTAAAACTAAAATAGTTAATCCAGCTATTGATATTGCCCAATAGGATCCACTTTTTTTAAAGTATTGTAAAAGAGTTTTCAAATTAACTTTTTTATATAAAAACTCGATTTGATCGTAAATGGATGGAACAGAATGCCATATCACAAAATATGTAGCAAAAGATACAATAAGACCTGTATTATAGAATAATACATATAAAACAATAAGATTAAATATTTCTTTTGGTATTGAAAATTTGAGGTTTTTAAAATCTATTAACCATAAAAAAATAATTATAGAAGAAAATATATATACCATCATTTGAATTGGAACTGCCTGCATTTCATAATTTAAAAGAGGTTTAAGTATTTCGTATACAGATTTTTTATTTGTTTCTATCATAATTAAAAAGATGAGTGATCCGTATGATAAAAAGTGGTAAAATTTCAATTTAGAATTTGATAATTTATTATGAAAATGTTGTTCACCAAAGTGATAGCTACTTATCAATAGAAATGAAATAAAACCTATTATTGGAAGACTATAAACTATTATAAATGACAAAAAAGCAATAAAAACATAAAGTATTATAAACCCTGTCTTTATTTTAATTGATGATGTATTGAGCTTAGTAGTGATAAGAGTAATATCACACGCTCCATGGACAAGTCCAAGGCTAAGAATCAAGAAAACTGCTATAATAATATCAATGTTATTTAGTGGAAATAGTGATAAACAAATGATAAAAATTGTAGAAATTATCTTTGTTTTTGACATCATAAATAACAATAATTATTTGATTTAATAAATTTTTGTTAAATTTAGTGTTCCAAACTTTAAAAAAAAATTATATGAACACATTAAATTTATTAATTGACAGCTCTGTAGGAAGTGGTAACTTAGTTACGTTTACTTTCTTTATTGGCTGTATGGCAATGATGGCCGCTTCTGTTTTCTTCTTCTTAGAGATGAATTCTTATGGAGCTAAATGGAGAACTTCAATATTAGTTTCTGGTTTAATTACTTTTATCGCAGCAGTTCATTACTGGTACATGAGAGAATATTACATTGAAACTGGTACTTCTCCAACTTTCTTCAGATACGTTGACTGGATACTTACTGTTCCATTAATGTGTGTTGAATTTTATTTAATACTTAAAGCAGCTGGAGCTACTAAGTCTCTGATGTGGAAAATGATTGGTTTATCAACTGTAATGCTTGTTACTGGTTATATCGGTGAAGGTTTACATGCAAACGACGGTCAGGCTCAGATCTGGGGATTAGTTTCAGGTATAGCTTACTTTTGGATAGTTTATGAAATCTGGATGGGTGGTGCATCTAAACTTGCTGCTGCTGCTGGAGGAGCTGTTCAATCTGCTCACAAAACTTTATGTAAGTTCGTTCTTATTGGATGGGCTATTTATCCAATTGGATACATGGCAGGTACAGAAGGATGGTACAGTGGAATTTTTGGTGGGTTAGATATGGATGTTTTATACAACATCGGTGATGCGATTAACAAAATTGGATTTGGTTTAGTTGTTTATCAACTTGCTGTTGATTCAAAAGAGTAAATCCTAAATACAATCTAAATAAAAGCCTTCATTAAATGAAGGCTTTTTTTATACATCATATTTTTTTAATTTGAAAAAATAAGCTCATAATTAATAATTAGATTGTCTTCCATTTTGACTAGCATAAAGTCTGGTAATTTAATTTTAAAATCGGAAGGTTTAATTATTAAGTTTCCCTTTAGAGCTATTTTTTTTTTCGATTTTTCAAAAGATGTTTTTATGACAATGTTTTTTTCAATTCCATGGAATTTCATTTTTCCAGATATATCTAATTTATTATTGTCTAAATCAAAGGTTTCCCCAAAATAACTAACACGAGGAAAGACTAAGGCTTCTAAAATTTCTAAAGCATTCGAGTCTCTTGATGAGTTTCCACTATCAAAATCACTGATCTTAGTTGTTACAGCAATTTTCACAGGTTTATCTTCTTGTAAAATAAGTACACCGTTAATATTTTTATTTAGTCCTGACCATTGATGAAGTATGTGTTTTGCTTCATATGTAATAAATGATTTTTCTGAATTTAATATCCAGTTATCTATGTTTTTTTCCTGAGAAAAACTGGAAAATGAGAAAAATAAAAAAATAAAAAATAGTCTATTCATAATTAAAATTTAAAAACTAATACTGCAGCTGCATAACTCCCGAAAAGAGTATAAGCAGAAGCCTTATGAGCCCCTCGGTCTCTATCAGAAAAATAATTTGTTGAAAGCATTGCAGAAAAATGTATTGTTGCAAGGATTTTATGAGCTTTAATTGAGTTTAATCCTCTTACTTTACGGTTTAAAAGAGGGGGTGGAGAGAATAATGATAATCCTGCTCCTGTAAAATATCCAAAATTTACAATTTTTCCCATTCTCTTGTGAGTTTCATATAGATCAGATTCACCATTATAAAGTTTGCCTCCAATAATTCCTTGGGCAATCATTGCTAGAAGAGTTGTATAGCCAATAATCTGGTGAGTTTTGAGCATAATCTTTCGGAGTTTAAGCTCTTTCTCCCTCATTTCTAGATTTAAAGGTGCTATTCCAGTCTTTCTGAAAAGACCGTTATGTCCCCAAAATAATCTTTGAGTAAAAATCATTCTCTCAGGAAGAATATCTATTTCAGTTTCATCCTCTGGAATAATCATATTAAAAAGCTCATCTTCTGTTTGAGCATTTAGATTAAAACAAAAAATAATACTAAATAGAATTAAATAAAATAAAGTAGAATTTGGTTGTCTTTTCAATTAAGGCTTTGTAACGATTAAAGTGTTTCCTGATTTAGAAGTAGTATAACATTGGAGTGGGCCTCCATTAGTTCCCTCAGACACACAGTCTGTCGGATAAGAGTTGTTATGTCTGCCACATATGAATTTACTCTCAGATGAATTATAAGACCATGCATCTCTTGCTCCTTGATGAGGGCAAAAGTTATTAAATGCAAAGTATGCTGATCCTGATTTGAGTAAAAGTGTTCTTTGTTCTGTAAAATTCATCCAACCAGCAGAATCTAACTTTGAAAAATTTGGGTGAGTAAGATCGATCTCTAAATTATTACCATTAATCTTATATCCTCCATCAGTATCTGGAATAGAAACAACTTCATCATCAGAATCTTTAGAACAAGCTTCTAAAAAACTTACGCCTAGAATAGCCATTGCAACATTAGGACAAGTTTTATTTAAAAATTCTCTTCTTTTAATTTCTTTCATAATTTTAAAATAATTGTAAAAATACTACAATGAAACTTTAACAAAATTATAAAGAATAATTAATTTATTATTGTTTTTAATCAATGTCTTTTTTCCTTAAATGAATCAATAAAATTGTAGCTTCCGCGATAAAACAGATTCCAGAATTAAAAACTACTAAGGCAGCTGTTCCGATATAAAACCAATTAAAGTCATTTGAAATCTTAAGAATTATAGCCTCTCCAATTAGACAAAGTCCAAACCCAATTAATGTTAGTCCTGAAATTGAATATAATAACCATTTTTTTTTCATGTTTAAAGATAACAATCTCTTTATGTTATTTTAGGTTTTTGCTTTTCTGAATTTTGACTTGTAAGCTTGAAAAATAACAAGTTTTCTCTTGGAATTAATAAAAAAAACTCCCAGAAGCAAGATACAAGAGGCTAAAATTGTTTGATTGGTGATTTTTTCATCAAGAAAATACCAGCCTAAAATTACAGCGACTATAGGATTAATATAATTACTAGTTGAAACTTTTTCTGGTGAAACTTTTTTGAGTAAAAAATTAAATGATGTAAATGCTACTATGCTTCCAAAAACAATAAGAAAAAAAAGTGCTCCTTTTACTGGACTACTCCAGTCTGATGGATTTGACCAGGGTTCATTAAAAAAAATACTTCCTGCAAATAAAAAAATACTCGCGAACAACATTTGATAAGCAGTATTAACAAAAAAGTTTTTTGGAAGTTCCGCTTTAGCTACAAATAAGCTTGCAAATGCCCAGCTTATCATACATAAAAAAATCATAAAGATTGCAATGTAAGAATTCTCATTTCCAATGATTTCATTTTGATTAACCAATAAAAACATTCCAAAAAAACCTAATAAAACCCCGATAAATGATAAAAAACTTATTTTTTTACCTTCAAATATTCTCATCAAAACTAATACAACAAGAGGCTGTAAAGATGTTTCAAGTGCAGCTAAACTTGAATCAATATATTGTAAAGACCAAACAAGCGCTCCATTACCAAAGCCTAAAAACAAAAATCCAGCTAAACAACAATTAAAAGCCTGTTTTAAATTTATTTTTATCGATAATCCCAGTAGTTTAGAAAGAATAAAAATCAAAGTCGCTGAAATGGTAAAGCGAATTGAAGCTAATAAAAGAGGTGCAATTTCATTTAATGCAATTTTATTAAATAAATATGTAGAACCCCAAATAATATATATTGATAAAAATGCCAATACAATTAAGAGTGTGTTTTTAATATCTTTTTTTTTAAAAATGGATATCATTAGTTTTTTTAGTTTTAAAAAAATTATTTTTTAAAAGAATTTAGAAGAGGATTAACCTATTAACACTTTTGGGCTATAAATACTACTGCATTAAAGCATATCCATTTAATTGATAATTAATTAGTACACTTGAGCCAGAGAGAGCCTCAGTAATATTTTCATTGATATCTGTTACGTCTATTTTCTTATAAGCGGTAGCTTGAGAACAAACGAATAGCTCAACTCCATACTGAGATAATAATTCTATAACCTCTGTGTTTGGGTTGTTTTTTCCAAATTTTTTTTGATATGCTTCATCTGTCAATATTAACGAAGTTGCAGGTCCTTGAATAGTCGCAGCAATTTTAACATCATCCTTTAAAATATTTTTACAACCAAGCATGTTTATTGCGTGAGCTATACTATTTAATCCTTTATTTATTCCCTCTCTCATTTCACTAGTTGTAATTTTATAAACAACTTTATATTCTAAATTATTATCAGGCTGAACCGCAACATTTTTTGAATACTTGATTTTTCCGTAGCCTTCAATTACAGGAGTTACCCATTCTTGACCATTTGAGAGTAAGGAAAACAAAAGAAGAAGTAAACATATATTTTTCATTTTAATTGATTTAAATTTGACAATACGCAAGATACAAAGAAGACTCCTAAATTGATTAACAAGACATACTTATGCTTTGATGTTATTTTTGAGAGTTTTTAATCTTCTTTTTTACTATTATAAGAATGTTTTTATTTAATTCTATAGGCTTACAGATATAAAAACAGGGAGGTGATCAGAAGGCCAAAGTTTATTTGGTAATTTTTTATTAATGTGTTTATATCTAATAACTTCTATATTATTAGTGAAAATATAATCTATTCTTTTTGTTAGTTTACTTTTTAATTCAAAAGCATTGAAAGTTCCCTGAGGTTTATTTATAGAAGAGACATTAAATGAATCATTAAGATGTTTAGATAATACTTTAATCGGTATATCTTCAGGAGCTGCATTGAAGTCTCCCATTACAACGATTGGATGATTTGTAAAATCATTTTCATTAATATGATTTAATATAACATTTACAGATTTCTCTCTGGAAACTATGCCAATGTGGTCAAAATGAGAATTATAAACTATCATTTTTTTTTTTGAATTTACTGTTACAAAAACTCCAACAGTTGCAATTCTATTTAAAGCAGCATCCCAACCAATTGATGGATATTCAGGAGTTTCTGACAGCCAGAAGGTTTCAGTCTTTAGTAGCTTGAATTTTTTATTTTTATAATAAATAGCCGAATATTCACCATTATTTCCTCCATCTCTTCCTTGACCAATCACAGTATATTCATCCAATTGATTTGATAAATAATTTATTTGATGCGGTAACCCTTCTTGTATTCCAAAAACATCTGGTTTTTCTTCTTTAATTAAGGAAACAATTCCTTCTTTTCTTTTATTCCATTGATTAACTCCATCACTTTTAACATCTAAACGAATATTATAAGTCATTATATTTAATGTATCGGAAGGATTTGAATATGATTTAAAAGCAAAAAATAATATTGTCAGGTTTAAAAAGAATTTTGTTTTATTCATAAAAATTTGAGCTAACATTTATTTCTTTTTAGGGATGATCCAAAAATTGTTTTCACTTGTTCCATCTAAATTATTTGTAATAACCCTCTCTACAATAGATATACCTTTTGCTGCCATCTCTTCAAAAGTATCTATTCCATTATTTTTAAAACCTTGCCTAGTTCTGTGGATATTAAACTTATTAGACAGTTGAATAGGGAACATTGCTTCTATTTTTTTTTTACCGTAAATAAAACCCAATAACCCTCCCCAGGTCGCGGTTGGATTATCGGAATCCCAGCCACACAAGGTTCCTATTTTTATAGTTTGTTTAAAATCACCTTCACCATAAAATAAACTTACCAAGCTTGCTGCATAATTAATCCCTGCGGCAAAACAACCATTACAATATATATTTTTTGAAGTTATATTGTATCCATCTTTTTCTAAAACTTGGTATCTATTATAAATAGAATCTCTAGTTTGCTCCCATGAAATATTTGATTCGTATTTAGATTTTACATAATCATACATCTTTGAAGCATAAGAATCTGATGGAAGTCTTTTTCTTGCCTCAGAAGCCAGCCAATTAATTTGTGTTTTTTTATCTTGATTTTCATCAATACTTGAAGCTAGCGAATGCATTGTCACATAAAATTCTGATATCCAAGCTGCGTCTTTTTGTGCAGTAGTTCTAATTGGAAGAAAAGACATTTTGAGTGCGAATTCTGGTCTTGTTGGGGAGAATAATCCAAATATTTCAGTTGTTAATTGTGCATCTATCATATTGTAATGCTCATTATTTTTTGGGTTACTTGTCTCTGGAGGAAGAATTCCTTCTTTCATTAAATCAAATGCTTTTTGATTTGAAACCCAGAGGAAGTTCTCTTCTTCATGTTTGATGTGTTTTATCCATCCATCTCGTATCATTTTTGGTGTTAAAATGGCTGTCTCATTTTCAAATAACAAATGCTGATAAATGTATTCTATATCTGTATCATCATCTGCGCCCCAAACCTCTGTAGAATCTCTCAAAACAAAGTCTATATTTTCTGATAAATCACTTGGCATACCCTCTCCCCATATACTTGGTAAATCTTTTTTACCCCAATCTTCTCTTGTATAAAAATCTCCTGTTTTTAATTCACCTATATTTCCAATTTTATCCATTTCTGTAACCAGACCTGTCCAGTTTGCAATGCATTGTCCTAACCAAAAACCATAAAGTTTTTCAGAATAATAATCTTTAGAAATAATAGTAGAGTTTGCCTTTTTAATTTTTTTACCTCCTTTACAAGAATTACATGTAAATATTAGACACAAACAAATAATGATATTTTTCATACTCTTAAAGATAACTAATACCCGATTTTAAAAGAAAGAGATTGCCCGTTTATTGAATTGTAATTGTTCCAACCATTCCTCCGTGAAGTGAACACTGATAATAAAATGTTCCTGTTGAAGTTGGTGTCCAGCTTATAGTTTGATTAGTTGTTCCGTTGTTGGTTATTCCACTTATCTGATTTCCAGTACCAGTTCCAGCTGAGGTTTTGAGGTAAAAAGGATGGCCAGAGGCATTCACTTCAAAATTAATAGTATCTCCTACTTCAAAAGTTAAGTT
>Ga0066845_10000187_pt1 | contig 18664 bp, 7 predicted proteins | sample ETNtaG_31_FD_65488 | JGI IMG/M metagenome (GOLD analysis project Ga0066845, IMG submission 65488) | Marine microbial and viral communities from oxygen minimum zone, Eastern Pacific Ocean - ETNP201310SV78 | ecosystem: Environmental > Aquatic > Marine > Oceanic | place: Pacific Ocean: Eastern...
CCAAAGTTTTCACTTACTTCTTTAGCAGGACTTGTTAAAGTTTGTGTGAGAGCATACAAACCTGTATCATCTGTTGCTTTTTTGTAAACATAAACGGCACCCATATCTATATCAGTGAAATCTTTTAGAGGAGATCCAATAGCAATTAATTGACCATCACCACTGATACTGATATCAGCACCAAAATTAATTGTAGGTCCTGAATCATCTGGTGCATTTATTGTTTGCTTGTATGTGTAATGATTGTCATGCAATCTGTATACAATTATTTTTTGACTGTCATTTGAGTACAATACATTGGCAATAATATTATTTCCATTTGTGTCAATGTCAAATCTATTTCCAAACTGAACCATGTTGTTTTGATCTAGAGTGCTGTCATTTTCCAATTCAATTCCTGAATCATTTGGAATGTAACCTAAGAAGTCAGTATGAGTATTTTGCAATTCCCAGTTTGCTGTGTTGAATGCACCAGCAATCATATTGGTTGTCGCTTTGTACAATTGACTGTTGTAAACAACTAATTCACCTGTTTGATAAGCAACTGTATTTTCAAAAGGTCCTCTGTATTGAGGATCAATGCCTAACCACCAATTTTTTGTAGCACTGTTTTCTATGAAATAAATTTTACCAGGTAAATTTGTTGTGTTGTCACCTTCTGCTCCTATGTAAGCAACAGTTTCATTGCCCACAGTTCTAATTTTAATACGTGATCCAAATCTTAATCCAGTTGTAGCATCTGGTATACTGTAACCACCGGCAAAAGTAAATTGTCCATTAGTTTCTTTTTTGTACACAAGGAAACAACCTTGATTAGTGAAAGCACTTTGCACTCCTTCACCTACTGGAATATTGTAAACTTGTATCCAATCTTTGTTTGTGCTACTTGGTATGTTCGCAGAAACATTGATTCCGTCCAATGTTTGTTCATCCCAATTCCAATATTCAATATCTCTTCCGAAATATTCTGTGATTGTGCCTGAAAAGTTGATAGGTGCTGTGTGTTCAAACACTAGTAAATTACCAATTACTCCAGGAATATTACTGTCTGTGAATGCTGTTTGTTCAATATTACCTAACAATCTGTTTGGCGTTCCTACAACTGTGATTGTTCCATTGGCGCCTGCATTGGAACCTTGCACAAATGGCATACCATTGCCTGATAAATTTTTGATCCATAATCTATATTTTTGCAATCCTGTGTATTGAATTGCCGCCACTGTACCTTCTCCGCCAAAGCCTGCTGTTCCTGTGTAAGTGGTATCACATCTAACAACGTCACCAACTGTTGGTACATAGAAGTTTGCATTGTTGTCTGGTTGAGAGTCGACATCAACATAGCCTTCCCAAACATCACTGATTGTTTTCAATCCATTTGTGTCAGCATTAGAAATATTCAATCCTGGAAAAGTGTATCTATTGTTGGATACAGAATTAAACCATACATTTACTTGGTCACCTGCCTGTTTGCCCATTGCATGATAACTTGTTTGAACATCTGTTCTTATAAAATACTTGTTGCTTAACACACTGACTGGTGAACCATTTGCCTGCCAACTGTTTGTGCTTTGATCAATGTAATAACTCTGAGCATAAGATATCATTCCAAATTCTGCATTGTAAACCGGACTCATTGGTGAGATAGGTGTCCATGGATATTCTAATGAATTGAAAAAATGACTTACTGTTCTTGTTACATTTTGTCTAATGATGTCATATATTACAAGGTGATTAGATGTATCTGCACCCAAGTCTGTAGACACTGCTGTTGGAAAATCAACTCTCCACCAACCTCCTAGGTGATTATAATCTTCTGTAATAACCCTGTCATATGCACCTATTTCTAAATTGCCAAAGTTTATTGAATCTGAATTAGAAAATACTCCCTGTACATCTTTCAAATAAATTAATGTTTTTGTTCCAACTTTGTTTACATACACCACTGTTCCTTGTGCTGTATCTGTTGTAAGCACATTACCAACTACAGGATCTTTTAATGTTAAATCTACTTTAAGTATTTCATCAATTTTTTCTACTATTGGTACAGCATTGAAAGAGAAAAGATCACCTAGTAGTGTTGATTGATTAATATTCTGTCCAAACGGTGCTTTTGGATCCTTCATGTAATTGTTTCTGTCCTGGTTGTAATCAGATGTGAACGACAGATAATTCATGTACAATTTGTCACCAATTTTTGTGCCGTTGTATTGATCAGCACTTGCTCTTACTAAAAGGTGATTCGTTGTTGTGCCTGGGTGAACATAATCACCTATCAAAAGGTTTGTAATTGCTGAGTTAGTTGCTTCATTGTATAAACCTGCGGCATCAAAAGTTGTAAAGTCTACAGAAGGATCTGAACCAATTATTTGATTAGTTGCTCTCCATAATTGTTTTTTGTATTGAACAATATTTCCTGTTGCATAATTCTGTGTTTCAACATATTGACCTTTGTATTCTGTTTTAAGATTGCTGGCATCTGGAGCACCAACTAGAATGAAATCACCCTCAGGTGAAATTTCCATTGCTTTACCAAATTTACTATTAGAACCAAATAAGTCTGTTTGCTGATAGATAGGATCAACAGTTGGTGATTGAATTATTTGTATAAGTTTTAATGTAGCACTTTCAGTTCCTCTACTGAACACATAAATTTGTCCATCATTTTCATCTGGTTGTCCTACTAATAGTATTGTGTTATTTTGGTTTGCTGATAACACTTGCCCAAAACTTATATCACCTGAATCTGTGGTTGAACTTACAGTGTCATGCTGTTTGAAAACAAATTTATTGTTTACAATTTTCCATTTACCATCATTACTTTGATCTACCCAGAATTTTTCATCATCTTTTAATCCTTGGTCAACAATTCTTTGATTTATTTCCGCAATATCTGACACACGACTTGTAACAAGTCTTCTAATAAATCCTACTGCTGTTGTGATAGATTGAAATCCTGTTTTAGGTTCACACACAATTGAATTTAAAGACACTGAACTACATTTTAGCACATAATCAGATCCATTTGCATTAACTACAAAAATTTCTCCAACTGCCATTTCAGCATTGTTTAAAGTTGTAACTGTGATTCCATTAGAACCTGCAACAACACTTGTAATTGTTTGTGCAGTATTTGAATATCTAAATACATTCCAACTTGAATTATAATTTCCTACCCAAGCATACTGTCCGTCTTTTAATGTTGTTAAGGTTGTGCTGGTTAATAAATCATCATATGTGCCTACAGTTAAAGATATATCTATTGGATTAACTGGCCCTGCTGTTTTTATGTAAGTGTTCTGATCATATTTTACAGGAAAAGGAGCATGAGTATAACCATCTGGTTTTAAATAAACTTCACCAGATTGTATTCTATAAACTAGATCAGTTTCAGCACCAGCACCATCATCAGTGAGTTCGACTGGCTGTGGATTTAATCTTACTTTTGATTCATTTAATCTATATTCTATTTCGTCAAATGTATCTGATGCTCCGTATTGACCTTTTCTAATACCCCACTCTTCGTAGAAGTCAACGCTTTCTTTGTCTGCACTTGCTAATGCGTCAAATAATTTAGATAGTGCATTAGATGTACCTTTTTCTCTAATGTATCCTTGATAAAATTTATATTGAGCAACATCATCATTAATAATATTTCTTAAATATTCTCTTGGTTGATAACCAATCAAATGCTGTGCCATTCTCTGTTGATCACTGTCAAAATTATCTGTGTCTAAATCATAGAAGTCTGCAAATTGACTTGCTTTGTAATCAAAGTTTGCGTACAGTGATGGTGTAGGTTTAGAATCAAGTTTTCTCCAATCTTCATCACGAAATACTGCCACCCCTTTTAATTTTTTGTTGGCAGTGTAATAAAATTGTTTGTGTTTGACAACATCGCTCATTGCGTAATCTGTATAAGGCGACCAGTTTTTAGTCTTGGCTTCGTCAAATATAAAACCAGGTATGTTGCCACTACCATCCCATTCTGTCAAATATCCTAAAACTTTGATCCTATCCTGTTTGTAACCGCTGGCAGGATCAAATATAAGATCATTGAAACTAGTTGAGTTGTCTATAACACAAACATTTTCTTGTTGTACTACTGGTATTTTCGCAAAATAAATTCCGTTAATTGTATTTTTTAAAAGTAATTCAAATCTATTACTATCTCTTAATACCCTTATTTGATTCTTTTCTAATTTATTACCGTCTTCTTTTAAAATTCCATATGTATAAAAATTATTAATTACGTTGTCTGTTGTGCTATTTTTAGTCTCTAATATTAATCTTTCCGCAGATGGACTCAAACTTATAACACTTCCATTATCCCAGTTTTGTGTTGTCCAATATAAAAACTCTCTTGTGCTTAAATCCCAATTAGCAACTTTTTCTAGTGACTTGTTAAAATCATTAAATTGGAAGCCTAAGGATTGTAAATATTTTCCATAGCCTAAAATTATATCAACAATATCCTGTAGGTCTTCATAGGTCGTGCCATAAGATATAGTGCTTATTTCTGTTGCAAAATTTTTTCTTAATTGTGCAGTTACTCCACCTTCAATTGGTAAGTCAACTAGTTTTACAAATTTACTTAAATCAAATGCACTGCCTGAAACGTGTTGTGTTTCCACAGCATAAAATTCATTTGCATATTTTACATACTGTCCTACATCATATCTTTTGTTTGATGCCCAATTAACATATGATGCACTAACTCCACCTACAGAAATAAAAGGATCTGTTGCAGTTTTTATCGGAGCAAAATATTTTATATTAGGATCATTTTTGTCATATCCTCTTAACAAGTAACCACTTGTAGTTTTTTCTACAATTAATGCACTGTAAGTTAATACATCTATAGCAGAACTTACATTGTAAATTAATTTGTAATTTTCTTCAGGTACAAATATGTTTGCTGTATTTGTTGGCGATTTGCTATCCAACAATAAATTAAATTTATTTTTGTTACTGAATCCTCTTATTTTAAATCCAATTTGTGCTTTTATATTTTTAATTTTGTTTTGATAATCTTTGTAATCTGTTAAAAGATTTGTGTCAACATAATCATAAATGTAGTTGACTAAACCACTTGTAAGGACAAGAGTTGTATCTGATACTGCACTAGGAAATATTAAACTACTAGGTGAAATTCGTAAACCAGTTGAATAAACAATTTGTCCTGCATCATTGCGTGTAATTCTACTAGTGTCCCAACCTAATCCAATTAGTTTAGCAGGTTGATGTAACATATAAGATTTAAGAATAGCAAAAGGATAATCAGAACTTCTTCTCCAAGCCGTTTCAACTGGACTGTGATCTCCGAATTTGTATTTTTCTTTTGTTAAATTTAATAAAACTCCTCTTGCATATCCACTTTCAAATGGACTCTTAATAGCGCCTGTGCTTGTTACAGGTATATACGAAGTTAAATTTGTTCTTTTATATTTGTCTAGAACAACTAATTTTTTGTTAGGTTCTCTAACAATGCCTGCTTCCATATCTTTCCATAACACAAGGTTTTCTTCTGTGTATGGTGCGGGTCCATAAGTAGTTTCCCACCATGTTGGTTTCTCAGTGTAACCAATTATTTCCCATGGGGTAATATTAGGTCTATCTGTTCCAAATGCGTATTTGTATATTCCTCTCCAATGACCTAGTAATTTTTCGCCAGTTGGTGTAACAGCATTTGAGTAATTCCAAGTTAGACTGTTTGAATCTTGCTGATATGTATTTGCTGTGTAATCTTCATTTCCAATGAATACTGCCCAAGCATTAAAATCTTGTATCAAAGTTTTATTAATAGAATCATGTGTAAATAAATTTTTACGATTATCTTTAGGAATAAAAGAATTGTAATCTATTAAATCTTTATCAAATGTTGTTTTAATATTATTGTAAATTCTTTTTTCTAATTCTAATATTAAATCATCTCTGTAATCACCGTATGCTTTGGTGATACTTCCGTCATGTCCTTGTATTACATCAACTGGTTCAACAAGAGTTGTGTCACTGTATTTTTGCGGAATATATTTTGGATATAATCCTAATTTTGTTGGAGTTGCTGGTATATGTGAACCGTTTGATGTATCATATTCACGTATTACTATTTCATCATCTAGTGCAACAGTTTTTGTTACACTTACAAATCCATTTGAAAACACATAGTCTTTGCCATAACATAGTTGTATTCCATTATGATAAACATTGATTGCTTGGTTGGATAATACATTTAAGTCAAAATTACTTGCCACAGCAAAAAATTTACTATTTAAATCTAAAACTTTATGTGTGGTTGATTTAAACGCACCAATTCCTATCATATCAGTTTGGAAAAATGGTGATGAATCTGTATTATTTTTATTAATTTTTTCTAGAATTTTATCAACTGCTATCGCAACTGAACCGTCATATCCTAAATCAGTTGCTCTTTCTATAAAGGCTCTTTTGAATCTAGAGTATGCTTCTTGACTGTAAGATATTGCTTTGAATACATGGACATCGTTTCTTAACATTGTGTACATTGCAAGACTTAATGGGCCTGAATGCTGTAAAAATTTTCTTCCATATTGCGTTGCTTCTGGAAAATCTCTTAAGTTACTTTGCCCTGGCGTTACACCACTTATTCCAGGTAATTCATTAGTAATAGATTTGACATGGTCAGTAACTTGTCCTAGTGTAAAGGATGAGATATTTTCATTTAAAGTATTTCCTTCTAAATTACTTGGAAACTCATAATGACCATTTGCATTTTTCTTTGTTGCACTTGATGATTTAATTACAACAATGTCATCAATGTTCACAGCAGTGTTAAAATTGATAAATGCAACAGAATTAATTCTGTTTATTGTGTAGTCTGTTATTTCTAATTTAATTTGATTGTTTAAAAATACCTTGACTGTTAAATCGTTTAGATCTCCGCTTTTATCATAAACATCTACAGCAAAATCATTTAATTGGTTTGCGTTAGCAACATAAAGTCTTTCTACTCTTTGATAACTTTCTGTGTTTGCTTTTTCCCAACCATTTACTAAACTGTGTGTTGTTCTATCTGTATATTTTTTTAAAAATGCTGTATCAGTTTTTACTGTTGTTTGTGAGTCATCACCATATACAAAAGAGTCATTTACAAGATTAAAATCAAAAGATATATCTCCAATATTTTCAACATTTAGATATGATAAAGGAAATCCTAATTCTGGATCATTAGCGCCTGTTCCTGTTTTGTAACTGAAAACTTTATTTCCAACAAAACTTGAATTACTATAATTTGTAGAATTAACATACGTATTTCCAATAGTATCAAATAATTCAAATAACGGTGCTTGGTTTACCTCAGACTTGCTTTGTGTCAGTTGCCAGGTTGTTCCATCAAACCAATAAATTTTTCCTTGATTTTTTAATCCTTGTGTTACTAATACTGTCTCGTCTTGTAAAGAAGTAGAATTTGTTATTTCAACTAAACTAATTTGTCGTGTTGTTTTATTATTTTCTGTGAAATCTAAAAATTTAACTTCGTAAATTTTATTTTTTACTAAAGGATCTGGGTCAGCAGTAAACAAAACTCTCATGCCGTTTGTTAATTCTACGCCATCAATGTAATAACCTATTGCTCCTTCAATATCAGACATTACATCTGTTGTTACACTATCAATTAAATTTACGTTACCTTTGCTAGATGTTCCAAAATTATATAATTTTAAACCTGATTCAAACTCTATAATAGGTCGTCTTGCTCTTAATGATTGGTCTACATTTGCAATTTGTCCATTTGCTTTTGCACTTGCTTCTATAACTGATTTGTGTATCCATCTGTTATGTCTACTCCAAGGATTTCTATCTGGAGATGCTTTGTTTATTACAATATAATCCTTGTTCAAAGCATATGAAGTTGCTGTTCCAAAGCCTACAGTATCAAATTGCACTGTGTCAAAAGGAACCGGACTATTTTCTGTGTATGCACTTACAACTTCTAAATCTTGTACATTAATTAATTGTATTGCAGAGCCTACTCCTTCTACATAATATTCACCTTCTGCGTATTCCGTAGGAGTAATTGTACCTTTAAAATTAATTTTCATTCCATTAGATAATTCAGTACCGTCTGATAAAGTGTAAGATTTTTTACCTAACACTTCATTTGCTACATCTAATTCGCTATTTTCTTCTATTGTGTAAATTTTTATTAATCCCCAAGCATTTATATCATTGTTTGCACCATAGTATAATTTGTCAGGTGCTGTGTCTGAAACTGTGAATTCAATAATTCCCTTTTCAACTTTTTGTTGACTTACACCCACATTGTATATAAAGTCGTCGCTAGAACTTCTTGCCGTCTTAATTGTGAATGGAAGACCTTGTGCTGATATATCAAACTTATATGTTTGACCTTTATATAATTTTAAAGTAGGATTTACAGTTTTTCCGTCTGGAGTAAAAATGTATGCATAATTATCTCCTTGATCGCTTTTTGTCACTGTGTAGGTACTGACAACTGATCTTTGTTGTCCCGTTACTGTAACTGTAGATGCTCCATACGGCAACCAAAAATATTCTCTGTAATTTACAAATTTGTCCCAGTTAATTTTTGGAGACCATGTGTAATATTCTTGTGCATTTAAATTAGAATGATCATCTACATCACCATTAAGGTTTTTAATTTGATTTACATAATCAATATAATCTTTGTAGAAGTTTACATTACCTAGTTCGTCAGTTTCTGTAATGCTTGGCTCAAATTGATAATTTTGTCTATCATCATTTATATCAGGCAAATACAAATCATCTGCTTTGTAAGATTTAGTGTTCTTTCTACCGTAGTATGCAGAAATTTTTTCCAACGTTCCGCTGGAAATCATTTTGTCTAATGTGCTATTTAGAAACTTTTGGTTTACTGGTGTTCTGTAATACTTAGGTAAAAATTCACTAGACTCTCTTTTACTAGAACCTTTGTCAGTTGGAACTGGAAAATCTTTTTGATTGTTGTCGTATGCCATTAATATCCACTGCCTCCCCCACTAGAGCCTCCTGAACTAGAACTCGTAGAACCTGTTGCACTCGAACTAGAAGCAAGTGTACCACTCAAAGTAGAAGAAGTAGTGCCGGAACCTGTTGTTACTGTTCCAGTAGATTTAATTTGTGCGGCTGTAATTGCATCTATTATTTGTATGTCGGTTACTTTTGCACCGCTGATGAATATCTCATCTGCTTCAGATTTAACTTCAAATAAACTACCAAACGTTTGTGTACCTTCATTAGGTACAATTATGAACGTGCTAACATCAGGTGCTAATTGATTCATTACATAAGCAGTTAGTTCTGAAAAGTAAAATGTATCACCGAAATCCCAATTTTCAAGTGCAAAAAATTCATTTATTGCCGCTATTATTCTGCTCTTAATATCTGCATCATTTGTCACTTCATCTGGATTTTTTACAACTTTAAATGTTGCTTGTACATCTTCATCTGCAGAACTGCCAAATAATACTTTATATTTCACTGGATGGTAAATTAGTGTATCACTAATTGATTTAATAGGTGCCAATGCTGTGTTAAAATTATTAAACAAAGAATCACTACTTGGTAATAAAGGTTTAGTTGCAGTCACTCCAGTCAGCCATTGTCTGAAATCAATATCGTAAGTTCTAGTTAATACATATAAGTCAATAATATTTGTTACACTAGGATCTAATCTTGTGTTTCCATCAACTGTGTGTACATATTGAAATTTAATTTTATCTCTTCCTAAATGAGCAACATAATTTGTTTCATCAGTTGATGTATTTGTAATCGTGTTTACTTTTTTAAATGAATTAGTGTCTATTATGTAAACAATTGATCCATCTGTGTAATCGCCAATAGCACCCACAGAACTTTGTCGTACATAAATTTTTTCATCTGTTGCATCTACATAAGCATATCTCTGCGTACCATTTTGTCCATCTATTAATTTTTGAAAAACATATTTTGATGTTGCGTTAGTTGTAGGCTCAACAACATTATTAAATGCATCAGGATTATCTACAATGCCATCTTGATCAGAATCAAAATGCGTTAATTCTAATTTTGAACTATCTATATATCCTTGTGCTGTTCTAAATTCAGTTGCTACACTGAAATCTATATCGTTAGTAAATGCATCAACAGAATCAGGTTTAGTGTTAAATGATAACACTGAAATTTTATCTTGCACTGTTTTTCCAGTTACTATGTTGAAGTTTCTGTCTACACTATCGTAATAAAATCTTACTTCTTTTTTGCTTTCAAACACATATCGCAATACTCTTGTTGTGATAGTATATGTTTCGCCGTTATTTGTAAAACGTAAAATCCAACTTGAATCTAATTGTTGATTTGTTGTGTCACCAGTCTTACCTGTGCTGAAATCACCAAACACATTTAAATTATTTTCATCTATTAATTGCCATGATCTTGTCGCTACATCAAATCTTAAACCAAAATTATTGTATGCAAAAGTTTGGTCAATTATTAAAGTTTTTATATCACTTGATAATTGTTTTGCAAATTTAGGTAGTATTTGTGTTGCAATAGCACCACTTGGTACCACGTCATTAAACTGTATAGGACCTTCGCCTGTTGTTGGAGCAGTTGCACCATCGTTGAACACACTGATTACCGCAGTCCAAATAAATGTTTTAGAACCTACGTGGTCAGCCGCGCCACTCATTAATGTGCCGTCTGCCATAAAATGTTTTCCAGCAGGTGCTTCAAATTTTACCATTGCACCTGGTTCAATGTATTTCAATTGACTTGCTGTATATGTTCCAACTTGATAATCAACAGCAGAAGCAATATCTTGCAATTTACCAGTTGAACTATTTGTATCTTTTGTAGTTTGTGTCCATGTTGGATTTAAATCTGTTAATAATATTTTTGGAAATTTTTCTAGATAATAATTTCTAACTTGTTTATTTGATAATTTTGGTTCTATTGTGTTAGATATTACTGCTTCAATATCAGTTTGCGTTGTAAAATCAAATGTGTCAACAGTTTCAATTTCTTCTTTGTAAATTGCACCGTCATTTCCAAATAGATTTGTGTTACTGTATTTTCCTGTTGCATCTATCAAATCAAAGTATCTTGAAATACCACTTGCTGTTCTATTCAATGCTTTTACTTTAATGATCTCTTGATTAGTAGCCAATGGAGCAACATTGTAATCTTCAGCAGTAACCATTCTATTTTGTGTGTAGTATGTTGCTGGAGCATTTGTTTTGACATTTTCATTTGTTTCAGATGATGTTGCATTGTCAACTGTGTACTGTAAACCTAAAGTTAATGTAAGAGTTTCTAATTGATTATTTTCTGAAACATAATCTATATCTACCTGTACATTCTGCATATCCTCAGGTACAATTCTAATAGGTTGGTTAGCACTTGTTCTGTAATAAACTCTAAAATTACCTTGCGGTAGATTTCCAAATAAACCATCTGCAAATTTTAATGCTATAGAATCATTTGTTTTACTTAATACTGTGTAAATATTTTTGATTCCTTTTGCAGTTGAATTAAAGATAACATTATTACCAATAGTAGAATCTACTTTTGTCCATTCTTCTGCTTCTAAACCATTTTCGTCTAGACTGTATAACCAAACATCTGTATTATTAATGTTTGATGAATCTACTGACACTGATTGGTTTGCAGAAGGTGTTGTTATAGAAAAATCTCCTTGGTCTAGTACACCTTGTCTAAATTGTAAAAAGAATCCAGTGTTATTACTAGAATTGCCTTTGCCATCATCTCTATGAAGAAAACTAAAAGGATTTCCAACTTGAGGACTTTCTTCTACAACGTTGCCGTTATTAAATGTAGTTGAAACAACTTCAAAGTCTAAATTTTGTCCATCTACAATTTTAGAAAAAGAATATACAGGAGCATCTGCACTCTGTGAATTAAATCTATATTGTGCAGTTGGTATTCCATCTATTGAATCTTTCTTCACTGGTTTTCCAAATTTTTCATTCTCACCTAAACCAGAATTAATTACTTTTATAAATTGTTCGTACCAGTTATTATTACCAGAGTCATTCCAAGTAACAGTTTGTCTAGACAAATTTAAGTTGTTACTGTCAGTAATATTTTCTGTTGTAGAAACTCCTATTACTTTCATTACGCCATTAGCACATTGATTTCTAGTTACATTGTAACTGATAAGTCTTGCTAATCTTAAAACACTTTCTCTTCTATCTGCAAGATCAATAAAATTTTCTCGTGCATTTAAATCTATTCTGAATGAAACGTTTTGTCCTAAAAATGCTATTAAATCAATTAGTGCAAGATATTCTGAAGATTCTATATAGTCATTGAAATCTTCTGGATAGTTTGTTCTAATATACTGAACCATTGTTCTACGAATAGTATCAAAATCATAACTTTGGAATTCAGCATTTTTATAGGATTGATAAATCCTTTTCCAATCTTCTGCAAGTAATAATCTGTTTTGTCTATCTGTGGATGCCATGGTTTCCTTAAATTATATCATTATTTATTGTATAACATAAACTACGCATTTAATTTAGTAATCCGTTGTTTTGGTCAAAAGTTAATCTCATCTTTTCAGATATGTTATATTTCACGTATGTTAGTTCCATTTCTATTTGAATACCTGATTCGAATGGAGTAATAAGCACTGAATCTGCTCTAACTCTAGGATCACTTGCTATAATTCTATCAACATCTTCTTTAATTGCATTTTCAAGGTCAGCAGTTAACGGGTCAAACAGCACGTCCCATATGATTGTACCAAACTCTGGATTTTCAAGTCTTTCTCCTTGGCTTATGTGAAAATGATTCAAAATATCCTGTTTAATTAATCCAACATCAAATAGACTGAAAGATGTGTTATCTGGATTAACAGTGCTTATGCCTCTGTAAGTTTTTTGTGTTGGTGGTTGTGTTCTAAACTTACCGCCTGCTACTGTAACTTCTTTATATAATTTTTTCTCTGCCATAACAATATTTACTTTATTTTTAACCCCCTATTATAACTTTCCCTGATCCTGATGTCATTGCACCTGCATCAGCACTATCACCTACTCTTGCAACTGGTGAATTTACTACAATTACCTTTGAACTACCAGCATTAACATTTGCCACGTGATCAGGACAAGGTGGATTAGGTGGATTAGGATGTGCTACTGTTGGATCGCCCACTCTAGCCACTAATTTGTTTTGCACATAAACTTTGGATTGTCCAGGAGTATCTAATACTGTTGATCCTACGCAACCGTGTCCTGTGGATAATGAATCACCTTCTCTACTTGTTTCTGGCATTATGTCCTCGCATTTTTAAATGTGTCTGGAATATTGATTGGTTCTGCAACTACAATATCTTCCTGTTCACTTCTGTCTGTTTTAGCCAATGCAACTGCCATTGGATCATAGTTTTCATGATGACTCCAAGGCTCATGCTGTGGCACACGTTTCATAATGGTCGGGTCAGTTTCGCCTGGAAGGCTCCAAGTCGCTAAAGGCGACACCGGCGTTGCGACAGCAATGCCATTGGCTATGTTCACTAAACCACCAACGTCTAAATTTATATTACCACCAGCATAATGATTAGTATTGCCTGTAGTAATTGTTTGTTGTCCTGTAACTTCTACTGTTTGTGCATCAGACACAAGAATATTATGAGTTGTTGATTCTTGGTTTACTGTGGCACTTTTTAAATTTATATCTCTACCTGCTTGTAAATTAAAATCTCTATCAGTTTTAAAATTGAAATCTCCTTTACTGTGAACACTTACACTGTCTTCTGCAAAGAAATCAATCTTGCCATTAGCAGTCATTTCAATCCATGCTGTTCCATTTGCGTTGGCAATGTACACTAGGTCTTCAGAATTGTGCAATAATATTTGATGTCCTGTACGTGTTCTAATTCTGAACAATTCATTGTGTGGTGTATTTTTCTCACCTTCAGTAACTGACTCACTTGTTTCAACATCGATGTATTCTAAAGGTCCAGTTTTTGCAGATGCTTTTCTTATAAATTTGTCATCACCATCATCCATTACTAGAGTGGTGCCGCCAAGTCTAGCATATCTTACAGGTTGGTTATTAGCATAAACTTTATCAATTGGTCCTGGTGTGTTAATTCCAAACACACTTGAAGGGACTTCACGTCTTGCACTTGATGTTGTAAGTCCTCTTGTTTCATCTTCCAGTAAGCCTTGGCTTTCCAAAACTGCCTTAAACAATTTGTTAATTGGTTTAGGAAACTGTAAAGGTTTGTTAGAATTATATTGCGTATTTGTCTCTACACCTGCTTTGGCTTTGTTGTGTTCACCCACTGGTAATTTTTTTCCTATCAATGCTGGATCTTCTGTATCAGTGTTTGTTGTGGCTGGTGTTGAACCTGGCACCATCATATTCATTAAAGCCTGTGGCATACAGCCAATCCAATATGCTTTATTGATGTTACCTTCTACAAAAACAATCATCACTCTGTTACCTATGTCAGGTGGAACAAACCACATTCCATAACTTTGTTGACTGTCTCTGTGGTCATCATTTTTGTTTAAGCCGCCCACAAATGTTGTGCCATAGAAAGGATGTAGATATTTTGCTGTGACCACTTGTCCTGTTGGTTCACTTACTCCAGATGATAATGTACGGACCAATTCAACTTCTATTGCTCCACTAAATTTAGGATCCAAAACATTCCGCACGATGGCTTCAAATGGTCCACGCTCTTTTTTAGGATCCAATTTGAATGATTTACGTTTATCTAGTGGCATTATTTTTTCTCATTTTTTTGTGCTTGTTCACCTTCACCTGCTTCTTGTAAAAGTTTTTCTTTGACAACACCATCTTTAGCATCAATGGCTACTGCTCTTCTTAATTCTAAAACTTGTTTGAATTGATTCTGCATAAACGAACTTCTAATTTTTGTAACTAAAAACAAACCACTGAATTCTCCCAATCGTCTTGTTTCTCCTATTCCATCAACATATGTACCTCCTTGCGGTAATACCATGTCACCGTTTGGTCCAATGTCTACTGGTGTTCTAAAATCTAATTCTACTACAACGTGTCCTTCCACTGATCTCATATCTCCATCTGGATTTAATTGCTTGTTGGTTCCGCTGATGCTACTGCCTGAATATTCACCAAGATTAATATAATTACTCATTCCACTGTTTGGAATAAAATAAGGATCTCCTACGATTTCTAATTCAACATTAATCAAGTCACGTGCCGCATTTATAATTTTTTGATTGTAATCTCTGGCAAGTTTTAATTCTGGTGATTCGTCCTGTGTGCCTTCTGCGCCTGAGAATGTAGGATCTTGTTTTTGTATTGAAGGACTTGTTAATTCATCCCTGTTGCCCCCAACAATTTTATATTTTGTAGTGGGCGTAATCTTAGAACCTTTTTCAGCACTTGTTCCTTCTCCCGTCGCTGATGTGTTGGAAGTTTTATTTGGTTTTTCCGAATATGTTTGATAGAATGAAAAATTGTATTGGATATCAAAATTTAACACATCATGGTTCACACCTGTGTAGATGTATTTGTAAGATTTAACAATTGATTCTCGGATCTCACGCAAACCATCTGTGAATTGAGATGGATCCTGCAGAATACTTGTCATTACTTCATAAGGTATTATGTTATACACGTTTAATCTAGGATGACTTTTAGAGATGTCATACAAATCACTATTATTCAATACAAAACTTTGTGGCACAATTCTAAACCAAGGTGTGCGTCCTGGACTCGATCCTTTTGTATTTCTTTTTGTCAAACTAATTCCATATTCGGACAATAAAATCACAGTTTCAATCACATCATTTATTCTTGATCCTTTTCCAAAGGTTAAACTTGATTGTTTGAAATCTATGGTAAATTTATCTCTAGTGAATGTTCCTTTAGTTGCATTGTAATTTTCAAAAAATTTAGGAAAATGATTTCCTACTGCATCAATATTGTCTTCTGAAAGATACATTTTAGAAGCGCCTATTACGTTTCCTGTAAATGCTTTTCCTTGTGTCTGGCTTACTTTTAATCCAGTTGTGTACAAACTGTTTGTTACATCAACAGTTTCTTTAGCACCAAGTAAAATTTTTACTGTGCCTGCCACAGCGCCACCTGGATCTCCTACATCACCTGAGTCCATCGGTCTTCCACTACCGGCTGAATCTTTCATCACTGAGGCTCTTTGAGCACCATCTGGTACTCCAGAAAAATGATCCGGATTGGGGAAGAACAATACAGAACTTTTAGGATCTGGTGGATCTAATTTGTCTTTGTCTCTTTTACTTGCTTTACCCTCACTGCCTTTGTAACGATTCAAATAATATTGCAATGATTGTGCACCACTTTGTAGCATTTCATGGACAGTTTTTCCAACTAATGTCACATCTTCTGTCAATGTTTGATTAAACTGTGTGAGTGTGTTATCTATAAAAGGTCTTGCTTCTATGGCATACATAGTGCCACCCGAAGTTGAATTGAAAGTGACCTTTGTTAATGTAACTGGAATTATTTTTCTTAATCTGGATCTTAATTCTTTATTTGGCTTTAGTACCTGTCCTTTATCATCTGAGCCTACATAATCTAAAATTATACCATAAGGCGCCAAATGATAATTCACTTCGCCAGCAGTTTTTTTGCCTGATCTTTTTTGTGCTATAGATGCCTTTTGTATTAAGTTCTGCATAAACAGTCCCATACTGAAAGGTTCTACAACTTCAAAATTTATATTTGTTGATTGTTGATGTTTGGTAGAATTATTTGGTGCAATCACAGAATCCATTTCTAAATTCTGCATATGATATTCAAGATTGAATCCTGCTTTGTCAAACATTGTGGTGCTTTTAGAACTTAACCCAGATGTTTGAGCACAAATTAAATCACTTTCTTCATTCATTAAAATGTAAGGAAAATTAACTTGTTCATCTGTTAAGGCAATTAATTTCATTTGCACAGTGAACGTTGCAAAATCATGCAACACATTAGGTAAGTTTAATCTTTCAAAAGTTTTTAAAGTATTTGTTACTTTCTTTTCATCTTTTACTCCGTAACCTTCAAATTCATAATCTTGTACTACAACTGCTTTTTTCTCTTTCGCAACTCCTAACAAGTCTACATCGTCTGTTAGATAATCGTCAATGCCTTGATAAGAAGTTTCTTCAACTTTTTCTTTTACTTTTACAGCACTATTATTCTTGATTACTTTTGGTAAATCTTTTGGACCTCTAACTCTTCCCATGTTAGACTCCTAACATACTTCTCAGTGCAGGTCCTTGTGGTACAAAGATTTTTGTGCCGGGTGTGAAATCATAAATTGGATCTTGTAATACGTCCATGTTGCGTTGAGCGAAAACCCACCACAACTTGGTATTGCCGTACAAGTCAAATGCCAACAAGTCTGGTCTGTGATTGTATTGTGATTCTATTGTGTATTCTACGTCGTCAGGATTTCTTGGCACAGGTCTTATTGTAATGATGTCAAGATATTGATCATCAACTATCTGCGTTTGAGCATACGGACTTGAAGCACTAAAACGAGCCATTAGATAAATCCATCTCCTCCCAGTGTGTTTTTGCCTTTAACAAACTGTTTCAAATTAAATTTACTTTGTTGTGTTCTGCTGTATTGCGGTGATATACCTACTGTAATAAGACTTTCTGAAGGTGCCCAAGCATATCCATCGTGAGACTGTTGTGAGCCTCCCACAGCGTCTGGCACACGTGGTTTTTCTGTACCAGGTGCTGATGTTGATAATCCTGTAGAAATATAGTCTATTTCTCTTTTTAAATCAAACTGAAAGTTTGTAATAATCACTGGCACATTATTAAATGTATAATCACCATAACCATTTAAAAAACAAATTGGCGGTGGTTGACCTTTGTCTGGTCCTTTACCATAGGTCATCTTTGTCATTGTTCTAAGATAATGAATAGCCGCTACCCAATATTTTGCTTCAAATTCATTCTGCACATAAAAGTCTGCTGTGATTGTCATTTGATCCACACGTGAATTTTCATATGCATAATATGGATAATTTGTTTGAACAGGTTGCATTGGATTATAATTTGCACTGTGTCCTACTAATACCGTTGGAGTAAATGGAAAAACCAGTTTCATGTCTGTTTTGATTAAAGGATCTAGCAAACTTCCTCCTGCCATGTACTCTTGAATTCTTGGTGGTACAGATAAACTTACACGCCAATCTTTACCTTTATCTTTATTTGTATTTGATGCCACTTGAGCGCCAGCGTTATTCGCCACTTCAAGCACACCATCGGTAATTTTACCTGCGTCAGCAAATTTCAATCTTTTCATTTTGCCAAAAGCACCATTAAATGCAGAGGTGATAACTTCACTGCCTTTGCCGATTAAATCTTTTCCTACATCTGTGAAACCATTAACTGCGGCTCCTATATCAGCCGGCAGGTCTTTTAGTTTTTCATTTAGTTTTCCAGAAAGGTCTGATATGTTTTGTTTTTCAAACTTGCTCATTTGGTTATATCCTTACATTTATTTATTGACAAAATTAACTGCTCAGTTTATAATGGAGAGATAACTAATAGAAAGTATTCATGAAAACTAAAGTAAATTACCTTAATAATAAGGATTTGTTGGAAGAAATACACAAATCTAAAAATTCATATTGCAGTTATACCAAAGATGAGTATTCCA
>Ga0066845_10000190_pt1 | contig 18615 bp, 15 predicted proteins | sample ETNtaG_31_FD_65488 | JGI IMG/M metagenome (GOLD analysis project Ga0066845, IMG submission 65488) | Marine microbial and viral communities from oxygen minimum zone, Eastern Pacific Ocean - ETNP201310SV78 | ecosystem: Environmental > Aquatic > Marine > Oceanic | place: Pacific Ocean: Eastern...
TGAGCGTCGCTTTTGATGCCGTCCTCCATCACGATGCTTGCACCTTGTGAGCCCTGTGGTTTGCTGGCTATTTTGAGACGAGATACCATGCCGATGCTCGCTAAGGCTTCACCCCGAAAGCCGAGCGACACAATGGATGAGAGGTCTTCTTTGCTGCTGAGTTTTGAGGTGGCGTGCCGGTCAAGGGCCAAGGATAGGTCTGCCTCGGCAATGCCGCTTCCGTTGTCTTCGATGACAAGTTGGTCAAACCCACCCCGCTCAACGGTGATCACGATGGAGGTGGAGCCAGCATCCAGACTGTTTTCAATCAGTTCTTTGACGACTTGTGCTGGTCGCTCAACGACTTCACCTGCAGCAATAAATCCGATGGTGGCCTCATCCAGTTGTCTGATTTTATCGGGTTTCATGCATCTCCCTCCAGGTCATTCTTCAAGGCATAAAGAACATCCAAGGCTTGGCGAGGGCTGAGTTCGTCCACGTTGGTCTCTTGAAGGCGTTCCATCGTCCGTTTGATGTTTGGATCCAGCTCAGGTGGCGTTGGGGAGGAGGTTTGCATGGCGGCGGCTGCGAAATATCCCATCAGGCTCGCTTGGCCAGCGTCGCGAGATTGGGGCGCACCGTGCTCACCCGCTTTGGCACCGCCAGCTTGCTGCTCGAGGAAGGCGAGCAAATCGCTTGCCCGCTCCACCACGCGGCGAGGTAAGCCAGCCAAAGCAGCGACTTGAACACCGTAGGAATCATCGCATGGCCCGTCCGCAACGGTGTGAAGGAAACGCAGTTTCCCATCAACTTGAGCGACTTGAACGTGAACATTGCACAACCCGTTCACCTCACCTTCCAAACCGATGAGTTGGTGGTAGTGGGTGGCAAAAAGCGTCCGGGCGCCGATTCTGGAACAGATGTCTTCGGTGACCGACCAAGCGATTGAAAGACCATCAAAAGTGGACGTGCCTCGGCCGATTTCATCCAGCAGCACCAGGGAGCGTTCAGAGGCTCGCTTGAGAATGTGGGCCACTTCGATCATTTCCATCATGAACGTCGAACGCCCTCGTTTGAGATCGTCGCTTGCTCCAACACGCGTGAAGATACGGTCCACCAAACCGACCTTGGCCTGCTTGGCAGGCACAAAACAGCCGGCTTGTGCAAGAACGGTGACCAACGCAACCGTTCGAAGATAGGTGGATTTACCGCCCATGTTGGGGCCGGTGATGAGAAGGAAACTACGCTTTTGATTCATGGAGACATCGTTGGGTACGAAACCTGACTGCGTTTCCAAAACGGGATGCCGAGCGCCTTCCAACTGTATCTGGTGTTTGTCCGTGATGTCTGGTTTGGTCCAGTTTCTTTCTCTGCTCACCGAGGCAAAGCACTGCAACACATCAATGCATGCAACACGACGAGCGATGTCGGCCAGCACCGTCGCTTGTGTGCCACAATAGGTGCGCAGTTCGAGGAAGCGCCGATACTCGAGTTCTTTCAGTTTTGAATCGGCGGTCAACAACAGGTCATCCCGCTCGACCAGTTCTTCCGTGGTGTACCTCGAGCCATTGGTCAATTGTTGTTTTCGACGCCATGTCTCTGGGACCTTTTCGCTGTGTGTTTGGGTGACTTCAATGTACCATCCAACCTGGCGATTGTTCTTGACTTTCAACGAGGGGATGGCCAATTCTTCACGAAGCCTTTGTTCAAGGTTGGAAAACCATGCCTTCCCCTCGGAGGTGACTGTGCGCAACTGGTCGACCTCTTCATCCACGCCGTTTCGCAGAAGACCTCCGTCTCGTAATCCCAGTGGCGGATGTTCGTCGAGGGTGTTGTGAATGGTTTCCCTCATTTCATTGAGTTGGTCAAGTCCTTGACTGAGGTGGATAAGGAGCGGGTCTTGACTGTCTTTGCACCACTGAATGAGGGCGGGCATTCGTTCAAGGGCATGGGCTGTCGCGACCAAATCCCTTGCATTACTTCGCTGATAAGCGAGTTGTGTGGCCAAGCGTTCCATGTCCCTGATGCCTTTCAACGATGTGCGCATGCCGTCAAGGCGTCGTGCCGAGCGGGTCAACGTGGCCACGGCTTGATGCCTCGTTTGAATGGCTTCTTTGTCTGAAAGCGGATGGAGTATCCATGTCTTCAGGAGACGTCGGCCCATAGCGGTGCGACAGCGATTGAGGGTTGAGAGCAGGCTTCCATCGTATTCGCCGGCCAAGGTCGAGGTCAATTCCAAATTTCGTAGCGTCGTCTGATCCAACAGCAGGTGGCCCTGCTCTTCAACGAGTTCAACGTCTTGCAGCGGGATGTCCTGACGCAGGTGGACCGTAGCGAGGTAGTCTGCAGCAAGTCCTGTGGCCGATATGGCTAACGGGGCGTGGTCGAGGTCAAGGTGGCCTAAGTCCGCCACATCCAGCATCGTTCGCAATCGCTCCTCTCGTTTGGTTTGGCTGAGTTGGTGTTGGCTCACCATCGTGGCTTCCAGGCGTGGGAAAAGCGGAGCAAGGTGGTCGTTTCCGGCGTCTTTTGGTGAGACGACGAGTTCACTTGGTTGCCATCGAAGCAAGTCGTCTTGGAGACGGATGAAGCGCTCGGAGCCCTCATGGGAGCTGGCCCATGCCTTGCCTGTTGAAGCATCGAGCACCGCAAGGCCCAAAGATTCCGACCCGAGGACCACGGCTGCAAGCAAGGATTGCTCATCACTCTCCAACAACCCTTCCTCGTAGAGGCTGCCTGGCGTATAGACTCGAGTCACCACCCGTTCCAGTAATTTCGCTCCGGGCCTCAATTCTTCTTCTTGTTCAGCGACCGTCACTTTGTAGCCTGCGCGAAGCATGGTTCGAAGGTGGTCTTCAAGTCCGTGCCACGGAAATCCGGCCATTGGTATGGGCTTCTCGGCGTTTTTATCCCGAGAGGTCAAAGAGAGTCCGAGCACATCAGCAGCCACTTCGGCGTCGTCGTGGAAGAGTTCGTAGAAATCTCCCATTCTGAAGAAAAGGATGGTGTCTGGGTGCTGTTCTTTGATGTCAAAGAACTGGTCCATCATTCCTCGTTTGGACATGCTTACACGCTCCATGGCTTACGCTGGAGTTTGGGAAGGCTGACGAGGGCACATGAAGGTTCTCAATACATTGGCTCGCTGAGGCCGAGATGCCGTGTCCTTTGCCGGGTTAAGTTGTGCTTCGAAGCTGTTCAACGGCGTACATGGCCATCATGGCCAATAACACGCCCCCTCCAATCAAGAACAACAGGTTCAGGAAACCTCGGCCGCTCTCTATAGAACCGTCGGCTGTGGTGTCGATTGACCATTGGATGGGCTGGCCGTTAACGTCGGTGCCGTGGACGTGGATGAATTCCTGTTGGGCACCCGCATCCGAGGCGTCAACGGGGATGGAGCGACTGAGTTGATGGACCTCAAACACCCCGTTGTTGTAGGTGGAAATCGTTGTTGAGCCAAGAGCGCCGATGAACCAAACAGTGCCGTCAAGGTCGCTTACCACCATGGTCGAGGGCGCGTTCAACGTTTGCACCTTTTCGTTTGGGCTGATGACCAAACTCTCCACGGTGCCACCGACGATCAAATCGCTTCCAGCGGCGGCAAAGGAATGGAACATGCCGGAGGAGAACATCTCAACGTTTCGAAGGACAGGCGTTGCATCGCTTCCGTCCCATACAATCCAACCAAGCACCGGTCGAGGCTCTGGTGTTGCTGGGCTTGAACCATCTGCTCCAGAGGTGCTGATGTGCGTGCCCAAGCCCACCCAGACTCCTTCTGAATGAGCTTCAACATGGTGCCACTGAACGCCCGATGACATGGACATCGGGGCGGTTGGAGACATGCCGACAACGCCACGGAAGGAGTTTGTGCTTCCTTCCTGTGTTAGCATCAAACGATGCGTTGCTTCATCGTTTTCAAATTCGGCCACATCCAGCGTGGTGAACGATTCGTCCTCCAATCCATAGTCGTAGGTCACCATGGTGTTGCCTTGGAGTCCAATCAATTGATTGGGCTGAACAGAAAACAGGATTTCACCGTCCGGCATCGTCTTTAGAAAATTCACTTCATCCGCCAAGTCAATTCTTTCTGGGCTGTACACCTCGCTGACGGTTCCGTCATCAACGTGTTCGGTGAACAGGTGATAGCCTGCCCCTGGGGCGAAAACGAGCGAGGTGTAGGAGCCGTTGTTTTCATGATATTCAATGTCAAGGACCAATCCGCCTTGGTGTTGGGCCGTGACATTTGTGATTCGGTCGCCTACAAAATGTTCCGTGGCGTCAATGGCAAAAGCCCCGAACAGAACGAAAAGGGCGAACAAGGACAGCGTAAGCCACTGGTGTTCGGATTCCTCCTCGAGCAGGCGCCGCCACCGTCCAGCCATGATTCGTGCTGTGGTGTCCGCCCCATGAAGACTTTGCTTCCTGAAGCGAAAAATGGCGACCGGTGAATGGTTGAAGTCGTGGGCGGAGATATCATAAAGGGAGCATCGGTCGCAGGCATGCTTGGAGGCAGACCTATGGCACGTAAACCCGCTGTGATGTACCGCCGATTGAAAGGCCCCGCCTACACCCGCCGAAAGTACATCGGTGGTGTTCCCAACAACCGTATCATGCAATTCCACGTCGGAAACCGCCGTGCTGCTGAAACGGGCCAGTTCCAAGTGGTCATCGAACTTCGTGCTGATAACGATGTTCAGATCCGCCACACGGCCCTTGAGGCCGCCCGTGTCGTTTCCAACTCCACGATTCGTAATCAGGCAGGTGCCCAAGGCTACGCTCTACGAGTTCACACCTTCCCACACCACGTGCTTCGAGAGAACAAGCAAGCCACCGGTGCTGGTGCAGACCGTGTTTCCCAAGGCATGCGATGTGCTTTCGGTAAGAACGTCGGTACGGCAGCCCGTGTAAAGCGTGGCCAGCGAGTCATCTCCATCCAGGTCAACGCAGAGCACTACCTCACGGCCCGTGATGCGCTTCGCAAGGCCAGTATGAAATTCCCCACCCCGTGCACCATTCGCCTCATCCGAGGACATGAGCACCTCAAGGGTCTCATTTGAGCAACAGCACTTTGGCTGTCTTTCCCGGTTTTGACCGGGGAACGGCAGGTGAAACAAAATAGAAAAGACGAGAGGATAGGTTGGGTGACGGAATGCGTGTTGCGGTTCTGAAGGAAGACAATTGTCAACCGAAGAAGTGTAACGACGAGTGCCACGTGTTCTGCCCCCCTGTCCGCAACGGGCAAGAATGCATCATCATGGACGAGCACACCGGCAAGCCTCACATCTCCGAGAGCCTTTGCATTGGATGCGGCATCTGCATCAACAAATGCCCCCATGACGCCCTGATCATCGAAAACCTACCGAGCGAGCTTGAGACAGACATGATTCATCGTTATTCCATGAACGGGTTTCGTTTGTTTCGGCTCCCAACACCTTCCAAGGAAAGCGTTGTCGGCATTCTCGGGCCCAATGGCATGGGGAAGTCGACCGCCATCAGCGCTCTTTCGGGCCGCATGACGCCCAATCTGGGTGATTGGCTTGAACAAGAGCCGGATTGGAGTAACGTCATCGATTCGCTTCCCAAAGGTGAACTTCGTGATTTCTTCATCGCCATTCAGAAAGGAACCATCCGCGTGGCCCTCAAGCCCCAAAACGTGGACAAACTCCCGAAGCGGGTCAAAGGTACCGTGCATGACCTTCTCAGCAAGGTTGACGAACGGGGCCTTCTGGAATCCACCACCCGTTCGCTGGGGATTGACCATTTGCTTCAACGAACCGTTCAGCAACTGTCTGGCGGTGAACTGCAACGCATGGCCATCTGTGCGACGATTCTTCGCGACGTCGATGTGTACTTCTTCGATGAACCCTCCTCCTATCTGGATATCCATGAACGCATGCGCATCGTCCGTATCATCCAAGACCTCGCCGAAACCAAGCGTGTCATCGTGATTGAACACGATTTGGCGGTCCTCGACGTCCTGGCTGATTTGGTTCACATCGTCTACGGGAAAAAGGGCGCTTTCGGTATTTTCACGCCAGCCCGTTCAACACGGCAGGCCATCAACACCTACCTCGATGGTTTTCTTCCTGAGGAGAATGTTCGCATCAGAGATAAGCCGATCAAGTTCCTTCGGCATCGAGACCGTACGGCTGAAATCGGTACGCCGGTCGTGAGTTGGGGGGGCCTTGAAAAGACACTTGGTGAGTTTAAACTTACTTCAGGCGAAGGAGCGGTCCACCGTTCGGAAGTCGTCGGGGTCGTTGGCTCGAACGGCACCGGGAAGTCAACCATGATCAAAATCCTCGCTGGCGAGCATGAATACGACGAAGGATGGGTGTCCGCCGGCGCCACCATTTCCTACAAACCTCAACACATCGATGTCGACATCAACGGTTCCGTGCAATTGTGGTTGGACAGCGAACTTGGGCCACGTTGGCGAAGCGGAGAATTCAACGTGAACGTCATCAAGGCGCTTGGCATTGACCAACTCCTTCCCAAGCGGGTGAAGAAACTCTCAGGAGGTGAGCGTCAGGCGGTCTCCATTGCGCTTTGTTTGGGCAGGGATGCAGACCTCTATCTTCTCGACGAACCTTCTGCGCACCTCGACGCCAACGCTCGTATGGAAGCCGCAAAAGCGATCCGCAGGACGATGGAGGCCAATGAAAAGTCAGCCTTTGTCATCGACCACGACGTCTATTTCATTGATATCGTATCGGATTCGCTGCTCGTCTTTGAGGGTGAAGGCGGTGTTGAGGGGCGCGCAACGGGACCTTATCATCTCAGAGAGGGAATGAACCGCTTCTTGGAAGGAGTGAACGTCACGTTCCGGCGAGACCACGATTCACGGCGCCCCCGCATCAACAAAAATGAGAGCAGAAAAGACCGGGAACAACGAAACAGTGGTGACTATTATTCCTACGATGCCTGATGTTTTGCTTGGTCGACCTTTCCCTAGGGAGGTCATCTTGTGCCAGTAGGGCTCCCTCCTCGCGGCGGCCCGCTTGGCCGGACCAGAGGTCGAATTTCTGCCAGTTCGCTTACGACGTTTTTACGGTGTCCAAAGCAGTGGCAATACTCCTATCAAATCGGCCTCCAGGGCCCGACACGCCCCTCGCAAATCTTGGGCGTGGTGCTCGAAGACGCGCTGTGCGAGTTGTTGATGCTGCATCCTCCAGAAGTGAGCAGTCTTGACCAATTGAAAGCGTGGGCGCACGGCAACGTCGCCAAGGTGGCAGAGCAAGCCTTGTCCACGGGCCAAACGATGTGGGGTGATGTGCTTTGGAAGTCCAGCGAAGATGCATGGGATGAGGTGGAACTCGCTTCGCTCGAACATCGGCTCTTGGACGGCTTGGGCCTGTTCTTCGAGGAAGTGAGCGCTTGTTTTGCACAGGACGGTGGACCTTATCTCAACCTTCGGCGAACGGGTGAACAACCCTTCGATGTCCCGGAACCCGCTCAAGGGAGCGTGCCCGTTTTTCCTCTGCCTGAAAAGGTAAGGGATGTCGAAAAGCGGACTTGGGCGTCTTCATCCTCTCCGTCATGGTCTGGTGTTGACGCCCCCATCACGTGGCATGAAGCTTGGGAATGCGCTCGACCTTGGTTCAAAGACCCCCGGGTTCACCAACCTCAACGCCTCTATCATCCGGACGGTTGGGCATCGGGAGAATTGGATTTGGTGCTTCGTTGGGACGGTGAGATTCGGATTGTTGACATCAAGTCTGGGTCGCCAGGCTCGGCCTTTTCCTCTTCCCTTGAACACCAATTGCGTTTTTACGCTTGGTTATGGCACGAAACGCATGACGGTCAAACCGTGAAGGGCATGGAAGGCTGGTACCTCCACGGGGGTCATCGCGTCGCTTATGAGCCACCTGCCAAGGCCGATATGGCGCCCCTCTCCTCTCTTTTCCATCAACATCATCGGGCCATGCAAGATGCTGAGAAAGGAGTCAAAGCCTTCCCTGCAGCCCCCGGCGAGGCCTGCAATGGTGATGCGGCAGGTTGTGGCTGGTGCGCTGTGTCTCGCTCTGATGAAAGCGAATGGTCTGTGCCGGATCATCTCAACTGGATCACCTCCGTGCCCGATGTTTCCATGAAATCTCCCTATGCACCCTTGGGCGATGTCCAAGGTCGTGTGGCGGTCAGAGGCCGACTCACGGGCGCTTGGGGGCCAATGCCGAACCATTTCGCTGAACCCGTTTTGGGGGCGGTGTTGGTGGTTGGCCAACAACACATCATCGTCGAGGAAAGTGAACCCGGCGCTTTTCCTCAACTGCATGACCGCATGGAACAGGAGGTGGTGTTGGTGGACGCACTTCCGGGTGTGTGGCGGGACCAACCTCGGCTCTATGTCGATGCGAACACGGTCCTCCATCCCAACGAAGAGGTCAACGAAGAGACGCTCCCCGATCTCACTCGACTTGGTTTGCTCCGAACCAGGGCCAACGTCAAGGGGCATGTCATGGGAATTCGACGGCGTTCCGGTACCCGTGTGGATGGGAAGCCTTGGAGCATGCTCGCATTGATGCTTTGGGATGGCCACCATGTGGCCGAGGTGGTAGCGTTTGGTTCCAGCATCAATCAACGTTTACTCGCCCTGCGACCCGGTGATGGTGTCGCCATGACCGGAGTGGAACTTGGCTGGCGTTCTGGCCTTTTGCAACTCCGCATTGACAATCGAAAAACACGATTGGAAACCTTCAGCCAACGATGAGCCACCCACTCTGCACTGAGGCTTGAAAAAGTGTGGATGATTTCGCTGTTACATGCCCGTGCATCTGGCCAAAAGCGAAGTGGATACTGTCGGGCCTTACAATCGAATGTCGGCCAGCCAAGCCAACACCTATCTGGCTTGTCCGCGTCTGTGGTTTTATCAGAAAGTCTATCGGTTCAAGATGCCCCAAATCCCGGTTCTCTTTGTCGGTAGGGCAGTTGAGGAGGCCATCTGCAACGTGCTTCGGGAATCTCCCGGTTTTGTCGTTGCAAACGCAGGTCAATACGCCATCGGCTCATCACCGTACGGAGAGGACGGAACACCGTTGCCGAGGGCGGATTTCGTTTGGCCTTCCATGGGCCTCATGCCTCTGTTTCCCAACGAAGTGCCGAAATCCAAGGATGAACTTGAAGCATGGGTCCTCGAACGTTGTCGGGTCCATCTTCCTCCTGCTCTGGAACGCATGCGCCTTGAATGGGAAAAAGACGAGCGGAAAGCAGGTGAATGGAATGAAGTGGATGTTGATCGATGCCAAGCGATGGTGGAAAGCGGGCTACGTTTCCACCTTGATGAGGTTGAGCGCTGCTTTGATGCCGACGGCGGGCCCTCAAAAGAGGCCTGGAGAAAAGGCGATCGAGCGCTCTGGCCAGCGCCTGACGGTTTCCCACACGAACCCTTCTCCGATGGCCATCCGCTTCGAGGTGAAGGTCCGGTTTCATGGGCTGAAGCTTGGGAAATCGCTCGTCCATGGTTTGTGGACCCAAGTGCGCCGAAGTTTACCATGAACGCCATCCATCCCGAGCATTGGTTCCAAGGGGAGTACGATTTGGTGTATCGATGGTCGGGAACGCCGGTCATCGTTGATATCAAAGCCAGCCTTGGTGCAAACGACCGCTCGGGCGATTACGTTGAACAACTCAAGATGTACGCCATGCTCTGGTACGTAACTCACGAACGAAAAGAAACGGTGGGGGGCCTTCAAATCTGGTACCTTGGCCACCCCAGCATCAAATCCATTGCCGTGCCGAGTGTTGACGAGATGCAAGAGATTGAAGACGAGATGAAGGCCTTGTGGGAGGAACTCAAGGAAAGCACACCGCTGCTCGATGACTGCCCCCCAACGCCTCGCCCGATGCGAGGCTTCTCTCCGGGAGGCATTCCTTCAGATCCACCTCAAGAAACGCGTTGTGACCGTTGCGATTGGCGTTCTGTTTGTCCAAGCGGTGAAGGAACGGATGACCAGCGGCTTTCCTCGTCCGTGCAACTGCCCGGTTCCAATCAACGAACGCCTCTCCAACAGATAGGGGCGCTCAATCCTAGGGCAACGGTTCGGGGTGAATTGTTCTCAGTGGGCTATGTAAGAGATAACATACCTCTGAAGATGACTCTGAAACAAGGCGCCAACACCGCTCATATTCAAGTGGTGGCCACAGCGAATGCAAACGGTGAACCAACCGTCGCTGTACCGGCGATGAAAGGGACGAAGGTGCTCCTACGAGACGCTATTTTCTCCATCAATTGGAAGGGTGAAATCGTACTCAAAATGGACCCGTTCTCTCGCCTTGAAGCCGACGAAGACCCGGACATCGAATCGTTTGACCTGTTTGACTTCCAAGCCAAACACAACGTGGGGGGGACCGTTGTCTACACCTATGAAAAATCGGGTGTCGGGAAAAACGGCAAGGCTTGGTTCCGAAAAGGCCTGATGCTGATGGATCATACAGGTGCTTGCAAAGTCGAGGGCTGGGCAGACGACTGGAATTCACAGTACGCCATGCTCGAGGTCGGTGATGCTGTTGTTCTCGCCAACGTCGGTTTGGATGCTTGGGCGTCGGAAATTCGTTGTGATTACACCCGAAAATCCCGGCTTCAAATCATTGAGCGGGTGGACCGGTCAACCGCCTGAAGAGATGGTCGTGACCAGTAGTTCCACGTTTTGCTGAAGCGGTGTTGAATGCGGCAAAACGGTTCCTTCGTAGCTGACGATGACCATCGAAGGCATGATGTTAGCTTCTTCCAAAGCCCTTCGAACTGTGCTGCCGGATTCCATGTTGACCGTGATGTCAACATCCTTGCCGTGAAAGCGGACCTCCATGACATCCCGACCAAACATCATGCTTATGACGGTGGCGCAAGAGCCGGGGGATGGAGCCGAGGTCGCATAGCCCGGTATTGCGGTGGATTCGAAATCCACTGTCCCTTGGACGCGGGGGTTCAAATCCCTCTCTCGGCGCTCCCTTCACATGTAGAAAGCGTCGTGAGAACCGGTCATTTCCTTCACCAGGTCTTCCTTGACCGCGGGAGCGATGGCCTCGAGTTTTTCACGCAACCATTCACCGCCGTTGGTGGGGACGGTCAAACCAAAGTCGAACCATCCTTCGAGATGCTCAATCACCCTTTGAGAACCCATGATGTCGGCACTGCTACCGACGCTGGTGGCGATAACGCATGCCGAGTTGAGTTCGAAAAGCGGACCCATTGAAGCGAGCAATGCAGGCATGCCAACGGCGCCAGATTTTGGTTTGTCTCGACGGACATCAACGCCCAAGGCTTCCATGTCAATGCGGAACGATGCTGAACTTGCTACGGCAAAGGTCTCTTTGTTTTCTGGCTTATCGAACATCCCAGCGAGAACCAGGACGGTTGCCACGCCTTGGTCTTGGAAAAACGACATCAATTCACCAGCCAAAACGGATTGTTGACTTGGTTCAGTTGGCTGGGTTTTCCCCGTGAGCGTGATCAACGGTATTCCGCTGGGGGTTTGTATTTGGCGAACTGTCAAGTGCGGTGGTGCGAGTAAACCGTCTTCATCCAAATGTGCGTGCGGGGGAAGGCCGACCGGGTGAAGGCGAACGAGTTCAACCGACTCGTGAAGTTCGCAGATCGAATCCACGGCCATCTTGCCGATGTTGCCCACGCCGGGGAAGGCCACCAGCGCCGTAGCACCATGGGGGAGTTTGTTTGCGCTTCCTCTCCATTCAATACGCATGGTCATGGAATGCCCATCCACGCAACACGCAGTATAATGTTTGAGATGCCCAAGAACCCATTCTGCCTCATTTGGCGTCGGTTTCTCGTTGGGCGTTCACTCTTCTTCTGCAGGTGCCTGGGCTTTCATGTCCTCAAGGCTGGGCAACGTGGCGAGTTTTGAGGGCCATTCTGCTTCTTCAACGCCGTTCATTTGACGGCGCAGGGTGGCTCGATGATCTTCTGGCGACCATTTCAACGGAGCTGCTGCTTGGGCACGCTCACCACACAGCGGGCAAGTTGTTTTGAGTGAAAACGCTCCACACGAGAGGCATTGTTGCATGCGCTGCTTTGCCATGTTCTCACTCTCGTTCTGCGCTGGCTTCACCGCCAGCGGCGGTCATGTGGTTGACCACGGCTTGGGTTGCTTGTTCCCACATCGTTTCAGCGACCTTGAAGTCAGGTGCTCTAAGTTCGAGGCGGTAGGATGGCGCACCATCATAGAAGCATTTGACGTCAATCTCTTCTTCTTCGTTGGTAAGGGATTCAGCGGCTTCAAGGGCAGAGCGAATAACCGCAACCCCGTTGGTATCATTGATGCTCAAGGTCAACTTTCCACGGACCTCAACGAAGGGCGGGATGATGTTTTCCACGGCGAGTTCGATGAAAGGTGCTAGCCAATCACCTTCGAATCCAGCGTTTTGGAGCGCTCCTTCTTGCATGGCCGCTTCTTCGAAAGCGGTGTAGAGTCCGCCGAAGGCATCGGCCAATTCAACGGCTTGTTCGTCGATTTCCTCTTGCTTCCATCCGACCTTTTCGCCGAGGACTTTGAGAAGTTGGTGAGCTCGCTGTTCGTTCTTCCATTCTTGAAGCCGGTCTCGACGGCGCTCTTCTGAAACCGACTTGAGTGAAAGTTCCAGCGACGTCCCGTCCCGGCGTGTTCGCATGACCTTGCAGATCACGCGCTGGCCTTCTCGTACGAACCCTCGAATATTTTTGACCCAACCCGAAGCGATTTCACCGATGAAGATGAACCCTTCAATGCCTTCAAACTCATCAAGGAGGACATAGGCTCCGTTTTGCTTCACGGTGGTGATGGTGGCGACCACCAATTCCCCTTCTTCGGGGGTGGCACCGGGTTGGTTGGACATGGAGGCTCAGCCTCCTCAGTTCAGTGCTTCCACAACGGTGCAGCCGACGAGGTCTGCTTTTCCACCAGATGGCTTGGTCAATGTAGCGCTGCAAACACCGCAAGCGATGGATGTCGTGGCGCGTGAGAAAATAATCGATTCGCTTCCGCAATCTCGGCAACTAACTTTCAGGAAATGGTTGGTCATTGAATTCACCTCATCGATCCACAAGTTCGAATTTCTTGGCACGCTTGCAAGGTGCGTAGTGGGCTTTGCCGGTTTCTGTGCACCGGTAGAGAATGTTGACGCGCTTGGTTGGCTTCTCGCGACCGTCGGGTTTTGGACGGGGGAAACCACGGTATCCAGCCATCACGCGGCGGAAACGTCGCTGACCCCAGCGAAGCTCAGAGGCTCGCTTTTTCTTGACACGCTCAACCGTGTGGAGGGTGTGCTTGCCAGCAGACGGGCTGTAGCGCATAACTTGACGGGGTCGCTTCACCATGTGAACACCTAAGCGTTCAGCCCACAGAGGGGGGGTATTTATGCCCTCCGCCACCGCTTTTGGTGTGTTCGGGGCACTGCGGTTCCCTCTGAGGTATTCTCTATAAATCTCTGCGCCTAGCGTACCCCATGGAAGAAGCGACGCAAGCGTTCGTTTTCTTCTGGGTGGCTGGGCTTTTCGTTGTGATGGGCGCCATGTTGGCGTTTTTTTCGAAGGTGAACTGGCAACGCCGCTTGGGAGGCGCCCTCTTCGGGCTCGGCGTCCTTTCGTTGATGCTGACGCCCTGGACGTTGTCGTTCTCACCTTCCAGTGCTTTTGGTCATCTTCTTGGGAGTTTGATTGGACCGGCCGTGTTGTTGGCGGTTGGCCTGTACCAAATTGCCTTTTCCGGCCATGTGCCCGTTGGCAGGCTGAGCCGCACCGATCGCAACATCGGTGTTGCCATGGTCGTGGTCGGCGTGCTGTGGCTTGAAGCCATGCACTGGTGGGTCTTGACGCCGACCTATCCCGCAGAGGTCAACAGGTACTGGTACATTTTCTGGCCAACGATGTTGCTCGGTGTTTTGGTGTGTTCCTCTGCCACGTATGCGATCGTTGGTTTGGTTGGTGAACAGCGGCAACAAGAGCAGCGGTTGATGTTGGTGTCCGCCAGCTTGGCCATCATCCTGATGCTGTTGGGTTCACTGTTTGACGGACCAAATGTTGACCACGAGCGTTTTGCAACGGAGTTGCTCTTCGCAAGCGCCGATATCTTCGGGGTCATGGTCGGTGCAGCAGTTGCAGTTCTGCTTTTTGCCGTGGTCCTGGCGTTCTATGAATCGCAACAACCCGTCCCAAAACGACTGGACCCCCCAAACCAAGATCAACTCGAAAAAGCGAGCCACATCATCGCTCAGCATGTAGGAGGTGAGGGTGAAGATGAGTGAAGGTTCTCCCTTGAGTTCGCTCACCCGTTTGGGTGCGTTCGCTGTTCTCCCCGCGGGAGTGGTTTTGATTTTGGTGGGTTTGGTTTCGATTGAGTCCACCGATGGGACGCTCATCCGTTTCGCCAACGCTCTTTTGACCTCTTTCACGTTCGTTTCGTTCATTCTCTTGTTGACGCTCTTCGTCTACGGCGATGCTCGTAAGCGCCCCATTGCCCCTCTTCTTGGGATGTTCATGAGCGTGCTTCTCGGTGTTGGGATGACCGTCTTCTTCCTCTCCCAGGGCGAACTGCTCATGGAAGACAACGGCTCGGTTCGAGCGCAAGCACTCTCCAATCTCATCCGCTTGGCGACCACCGTCCTCGGGATGGGCATGGCGGTCATGGTTGTGGCGGGTATGTTGTTTGCCAGTTTGATGAACACGCCTCCACGAGCAATTCAATTCGAAGAGGAATGAAACACGACCAAAGCCCTGCCGTTGCTTTCATAAGGGGGTGGTCGGTGGGCAAGTCGTTCGGGTGAGCGCATGTCCAAAGGTACACCATCCATGGGTAAGCGACAAAAGACCACCCATATTCGTTGCCGACGCTGCGGACGCAACGCTTACCACAAGCAGAAGAAGGTCTGCGCATCCTGTGGATACGGGGAATCTGCAAGGATTCGAAAGTACAACTGGTCGAAGAAGACCCACCGCCCCAAGGCTTGATGCATTCTCATCGCAACGATAAGAAGCAACCTCAGTTTAGTTGACACGAGGCGAACGCATGTGCGGCATTCTCGGAATTGTTGGGCAACACGGTTCGCACGTGAATCAATTGCTCTACGACGGTCTCACGGTACTTCAGCACCGTGGGCAAGATGCGGCAGGAATCCTGACCGATACCGAGGGTAATTTCCGCCTCAGAAAATCAAACGGTCTTGTCGCTGATGTGTTTTTCAAGCGCCACATGCTTCGCCTTGAGGGCAACGTTGGCATTGGCCATGTTCGCTATCCTACGGCAGGCTCGTCCTCTCGGGCCGAGGCTCAGCCGTTTTACGTCAATTCGCCCTACGGTATTGCCTTGGCACACAACGGAAACCTCACCAACGCCGAAGAACTTGGGATTTATCTCCGCGACGAATGCATGAGGCACATCAACACGACGAGTGACTCCGAACTCCTCCTCAACGCCCTCGCTGTAGAGTTGGGCGAACGCTCATCCTCACTTCGCATTCAAGGCAATCCGCACATCAACATCGAGACCATCTTTGGCGCCGTGTCAGCGGTCAACGACCGAGTTCGTGGAGGCTACGCTTGTGTCTCGGTCATTTCCGGCTATGGGATTCTTGCCTTCCGCGATCCCAACGGCATCAGGCCACTCGTCTACGGTAAGCGTGAAATTGAGGGCGAAACCGAATACATCGTCGCCAGTGAGAGTGTTGCCATCTCTGCCCTTGGCTTTGAAATCGTGCGAGATATCGCTCCAGGTGAAGCCATTTTCATCAGTTCTTCAGGTCATCTTTTCACTCGTCAATGCACCCCGCCAGCAAGCTACTCACCTTGCATCTTTGAACACGTCTATTTTGCTCGACCGGATTCAGTTATCGACGGCATGTCGGTGTACCAATCACGATTGAATCAAGGCCAACGCCTGGCCGAGCGCTTGCTTGAATCATGGCCCGATCACGATATTGATGTCGTGATTCCCATTCCTGATTCCGGGCGAATCGCTGCCCTCCAAATGGCCAAAGCCCTCAACCTTCCCTACAGGGAAGGCTTCGTAAAAAACAGATACGTCGGTCGAACGTTCATCATGCCCGGACAAGCCTTGCGAGAGAAATCCGTTCGTCGAAAACTGAACGCCATTGAGCACGAATTCAGAGGAAAGAATGTCTTGCTGGTGGACGATTCAATCGTTCGGGGCACCACCAGTGCTCAAATCATTGAGATGGCCCGGGACGTCGGTGCGGCAAAGGTGTATTTCGCCTCCGCTGCACCTCCTGTTCGCCACCCCAACGTCTACGGAATTGACATGCCTGCTGTGAAGGAATTCATCGCCAACGGCCGAAGCATTGAGGAGATCAATGCGACCATTGGAAGCGACCGCTTGTTTTACCAAACATTGGAGGATTTGATTGAAGTCACTCAACAATCCGGTTCGGAAGTTGACTGTTTTGACTCCAGTTGCTTCAACGGAGAATATGTCACCGGCGATATCAGTCCCGAGTATCTGCAAAAATTGGAAGACGCCCGAAACGACGGAGCAAAAGGGCGCGCTCATGCGGATGATGCGGTGATTGAACTTCACAACGATGATGCCTTGTGAAGTACACGAACGCGTGAACCGAGTTCTTTTGAACAACTTGCGCCACCTCTAACCATGGTCTTGACCCGCCACGTCCACGCCCTCGTGAAACCAGAAAGCAAGGTCAAGCATCTTTGCGTTCATACCGAGGAGGATTTGGTGGCGTGGACGGAGTCCAACCAAACGGTGACGATTGGCCGGATAGAGGAGGTCGGCCTTGCGATAGAAGCGCATTTTTCGGTCCCGCACCGGGTGAGTTTCATGCTCTTTCATCGGTCGCATTTGGTGATCGGGGACGAGATTGGTTCCATTTCATTTTATGATTATACCGGGACATTACTGGAGTCGCAGGAGGTGGATGGCGGCGTCCAAACCTGTGAGCCCATGGGGTTGAAATTGGCCGTCATCAGTGGCATGGGCTCGGTTTACCTCGTTCAATTTGAACGACCATCGCAGAACCTGTCCGAACGGTTTGGTTTGGGCGATGTTTTGATGATGGCGGTCTCAAAGGCATCGATTCACCTTGCTCAGCAGGACGGGTCTGTGCTTTCACTTAACGAATCGAACGTTCATTGGCGTCGGCCACAACGTGGAGACCTCGGGGAGCGCATCACGGGTATGGGATTGACTCGAGGAGGGGCCCTCTTTCTCACCAGGGAAGGCCATGCACTCGTGGCCGGCGAGGAGGAAGCCATTGAATTTGAGTTGTGGGACAAGGGCGAACTTCTTCTTCGCAAGGACCTAAGCATGCGTTTACTTACTTCCTCAGAAGCAATCCTGGGGGCCATTCTTGGTTTTGATGATGGAACGGTGCATCGGCTTCACGAGGATGGACGAATGGACCCGGTACTTTCCACAGGACACCCTGTGTTTACGTGCTTTGAACACCAATCCAGTGTGGTGGCAAGTTCTTGGTTCTACATCCACGGTTTCACCGACGAGCAAGCATGGAAGGTCGAACATCAGGGCATGCCCCAACTCCTTCATGTTCATCAAGGAAAGGACCTCCTCATCTTCGCAGGTGACGATCAAAACGATTACACCGAACCAGAACCCATCGGTTGTATTGACCTCAAAAAGGAGGTTTGGGAGACGGACGCTGCTGAGTTAACGGGCTGGTTTCAGGACGCCGTTTCCAGCCCTACCCTGACTGCAGAGCAGCTCTACGGCGACGGCGATGATGATGTCTTGATGCACTTGACCGAGGATGAGCGAGTTTCCTACGCTGGTTCTCCTGCTTCTGAACATCCGGCTGATTCTCTCTTGGCCGCCATGGGTACAGCCGAGACATCTGCTTCTGAGGTTGAAGCCATGCTTGACGAGGACGAGTTGATGGATGCTCTCAACAGCCCCGAAGAGATGAGTCTCGAGGAGACGGGTCTGCTTCTGGATGCCCTTTCCGCCGCAGTTGACGAGGTTCATCCTCCCAGGGCCATAGCAGGTGACGACCAACGGCATCAAGCCGAGGCTGACGGAACCTGCATTGTCTTGCTCGACGGGCGCGGTTCCTATGACCCTCATGACCAAATCATGAAGTGGTCGTGGCACGATAACAGAGGTCAAGAACTCTCAACAACCTCTCAACTGAAACTTCGTCTCCCGGTCGGCCGTCATGCCTTCGAATTACGAGTGGTGGACCGACAGGGTTCGTGGACCACGGATTCACTGATTGTGCATGTGATGGATGGCTCAACCTCATGAAGGAGCCCTTGCTCCGGGGAACATGGCCCTGACGGAACCATGGATTGAGCATTTTTTCGTCGGTCCGCTTCAAATGCGGTGTTCGGTGGTCACCGACCGAAGTACGGGGGACACCATCATCGTGGATGGAGGCGATGAACCTCAACGCATCATCGATTGGCTTGACGGCTATGAGGGTCCCGGACCCAATTGGACAACGGGTCCTGAATCACAAGCCATGGCGAATGAACAGGATCTTCCACCACGGAAGGTTGTGGCGTTGGTCAACACCCATGCGCATTTCGACCATAGCGGCTTCATCCCAGTTCTTCGTGAGCACTATGACGTGGATTGGTATCTTCATCCAGATGACACTTTTTTGCAGACCCTCGCCCAAGCCTCAGGACGTCGTTATGGGCTTCAGTTACCCGAACCTGCC
>Ga0066845_10000198_pt1 | contig 18337 bp, 24 predicted proteins | sample ETNtaG_31_FD_65488 | JGI IMG/M metagenome (GOLD analysis project Ga0066845, IMG submission 65488) | Marine microbial and viral communities from oxygen minimum zone, Eastern Pacific Ocean - ETNP201310SV78 | ecosystem: Environmental > Aquatic > Marine > Oceanic | place: Pacific Ocean: Eastern...
AGGGATCGAGCTAGAGAGGTTATAGTAGCAGACGCTAAAAAGAACTTGTTAGCCGCTCCAGAAGGAAGTTTCGTTGCACAAACAATAAGAAACTACGTTGAAACATCTGGTATGACTACTGATCAGGCTTTGAATAACATTATAGAAGTGGAATCTACACAAGAACTGGATGCCACAAGTTTTATGAGACGTGCGCCAAACGCATCTTTTGTCAACGAGTTAATGGCTAAGTTAGAATCTAGTGGTGAGCTATCTGCTGATACAAAGAACGAGATAGCTAACGTCATACTTAAAACACTACCTGAAACATCTTATCTACAATCGTTTAGAATGCGTAAAGGTGGTGACCTTATTAGAGCGCGTATGGGGTACAATGAAGACTCTATAAAAGCTATCTCAGATCGTTCACGGTCTCTAGTGCGACAAACTGTTAATATAAAATATAAAGCAAAAATGCAGCAAGCGCTCGGTAGAGTTGAAAAAGAGATGAATGAGAGTGGTGGTAACCGTATAAATAAAAACGAACTACTCAAGTCTTTACGTGAGACAGTAAGAGATGGCCCAATACCAGAACGTAGTAGAGCATCTAGAGCTTTGACAGGTTTTGGGTTTAACATGACATTGGGTATGAACGTGTCCGGTGGCCTTGTTAACTTAACACAGATACCGTTAGTTACCTTTCCATATCTTGGCGCTAAGTACGGATACAGAACTACTATGGGGGGCATAAAAGGGGCTATGTCTCTTATGAAAAATAGCGGTGGTACTCGCACAATTATGGGTTATGGCACAGATGCCAACAACCAACCTATCGAGACTGAAGTAGGCTCGGGGTATTCAATAAGCAACGTGAACCCTAGAAACTTAACACGTACACAGAGACGTATCCTTAATAAGATGGACATAACCCCGGAAGAGCTGCAGGTGTTCATAGATACTGGCGTAGACCTTGGACAATTTAAAAGATCTCTCGATCATGAGATACTAGATGTAGATAGAATGGGGGGCTTCTGGTCTAAATTTAACAAGTTTACTGGGTTCATCCAACACCACACAGAACGTGTAAATAGAGAGGCAGCTTTGTTTGCTGCATTCCGTGGGGCTGTACGTAAGATGTCTCCAGAACAAAGAGCCAACCCCGACCTAATACTTAAAGCCGCGCAAGATGCGGTGTATGATACAGAAACCACAAACGGTGGTATAGCCGCAGCCGCTGCTCCTGAACTTGGTAGGAAAAATATAGGTGCGGTCATATTTATGTATAAGCGGTACGGCGTATCAATGATCGGTATGCTTACCGAAATGGTTGCGAAAATAACAAGAGGCTCCCCTGAAGATAGACGTTTAGCGATGTTCCAACTAGCAGGTATTTACGGAACATCTGGTCTCCTAGCAGGGGTATACGGTATGCCCGGATTCGGATTAGCAACAACAGCTATAGACGTGGCTATGTCTGCTATGGGAATGGACCCCGGCGGAGAAGACGATGACGCAAAAACAATGGCACGTGCCTACCTACATGATGGAGTATATAGAGGAGGGGTAAACTACTTTACAGGTGTTAATATATCCTCTCGTGTTGGACTTAGTGAGCTAATATATAGAGACTCTATGATGGATAGAGATTGGCCTCTGTTGTTTAGAGCAATAGAGCAGTTGGGTGGTCCTGTTGTAGGTATAACCTTAAACACAGGACGTGGAGCTACTCAAATATTAGAAGGTGCTGCTGACGGAGATATGGGAAAGCTAAGACGTGGTATAGAAACTATATCTCCTGCGGCTATAAAAAATATGCAGAAGGCGGCTAGATTTGCACAAGATGGCGGTGCGTATACTATGGATGGTAAACCTATCGTTCAAGATATTGCAGACGGGCATCTGGTCGCTCAGTTCTTTGGTTTCAGCCCTGCCTCGTACTCCGCACAAATGACAACAAATGCACAAACTAAAAGGCAAGAAAAAGCCATACTTAGGAGAAGAAGAAGTATTTATAACATGTACGCCAGAGCGTACTTTGATGGAGATGTTAGTGGTCTACAGAACGTGGCGAACAAAATAGTAGAATATAACCAACGTTACCCGCAGTACCCGATCCTACAAGATAACCTAGACAAGTCTATACGTGGTAGAATACGTCAACGTACCGGGGCATTTCATGGTCTCACTTTAAACCCAAGGTTAAGAGATCTATTAATAGAACAAGCTGAAAGATATGGAGACCCCACCATCTTTGATTAAAAAAAGCCCCTACTCTAGGTAGGGGCAGTGTTGGGAGAACAATTTATGGAGTGTTGCGCTATATAGAGTCTCTATACGATTCATCTACCATATACTGTATAACTCTCCTGTATCATGTAGTTCTCCAAATACGCAAGCCTAATTTACCTTCTTCTTCTAAAACTCGCGTTTCTATCTCCCAGTATTTCATTTTTGCAACATTTTTAGCCTGTTCTTTCGCTTTTTCTGTGTTCACGCAGGGTACAAATACAGAGTAACCTACGTCCATAGCGTCCCAGTTAACGCTTATACCAACGCCATCTGGGTTCAAATCATCTATTTTAAGTACTTTCTGGTTCATTTGCGCTATCAATACTAAAGTCTAATTCAAGTGCCTTGCACGGTGGGATGTCAAATTTTGTACCTTTACCAAACCGCACGACTACATTTGATTTTGCGTTCATATCTGCCTTTAAACTTTTAACAAGTTCTGCATAGTTTATTTGCTGCTTGGCACACCACTCTCGTAAAGGAGTTGGACGAATATATAACTTTCTTCTGTCTGTCTCGTATCGTGCAACCAAAGAGCGTGGGTTGAAGTCGGGTATAACTATCTCCTCTACACCATCACTTCTCTTATCTTGACTACTTCGTATATGTAAGATGTTACTCCAATGCTCTGCAATAAAATCATTCATGGTCTCAGTCACAGACGCGCCTATATCATTTACAGTATTACGCTGCTTCCGTAGCAAGTCTACGATCCAGTCAAACTGCTTGTCCATAGGATAATCTACAATACCTAGCTTAGATGCTATAAGAAGTCCTACCATAGACGCCGAACACCCTGCGCTCCAGAACCTGTTCTCAGAAGTAAGCCCTGCCGCTTCGTCTATTCTTTGTCTAGCTTGTTGCATCAGACCACGCACAGTAGCTTTGTTAGCTATTACCCACTGTACATAGTCTTCAGCAAACCACCCATAGTTCTTCTTTACATCTTCAAACAGAGCGTCCGTGACGATCTTTAGCTTTGGATCGGGCTTGATCATGCTAGGCACATCTATCTCTAGTAGCCTCTGCATTTCTGCCTTGGGTTCAGCCTTACCTTGTCTAAGCAGTTCCCATGCACTTGTGTTAGCTGACGAAACACTGAGTAACTCCCAAGGTCTGCCCCTTGTTCTTTCTTGATTTCCGCTAACGGTCAGTCTGTTCTTCTGCCTACCGCCAGATAGCTGATACACAAACTTAGAGAACTCTAGTCCTGTTATGTTTGTCATCTCATCCATAGATAAAAGTATATTATGTAAGACTTCTCCACGGTTCATCATAGAGTTGTAGGTATCGTCTCTCTGATTCATCAAAAGTTCGGGGTGACCCCATACAGACAACGCCATCATCTGAGCCGTAGTTTTACCTACTCCTGTGCCACCAAACAAATGCACCAACATACTATTTATACCTGTCATAGGCATCAGTGCAGTGCCAAAGCCCATACCGATAATAAACCTGTGTAACTCGAACCCATCTTGATTATAGAAGTTAAACAGTTCTTTCTGCCTATCAGCAGTACCTGCAGGGACAAATGCACTCACTAACCCTGAAGTTTTTGCGGATGGTGGGCTAAATTTTATATCTGTTTCTACCACCAGTCGGTCGCCCAGTACGAACTCCTCTAGTGTATCATCTGTCCACCCAAACTGTTGGTGCGCCTTATCTGCTGGCCCTTGCGTTTGTAATTCATCAACCCATCTCATAGAATACTCCATCAATAACTTTAATCCTGCTCCCATAGCTGTTACGCCCTGTGCAGACATGTGTTTGCGAAACTCCTCAGTAGACGACACAGAGGATAGCGGTATGCTAAACTCTCTCACACCGTCTTTAGGTAGCTTCAGTTTATATACAGCTATCTCCCCCTGATCAGGATCGTGTAGCCGTTTTGTTATAAAGAGATCGTTTTTATATATCTCTAAATCTTCTGGATTACCTTCAGCGTCTTGTACTCTTTTATATACGCCACCGTTCTTACCTCTAAAGTATGGAGCGGGATACGTAGGCATATCTGGTTCTGGCTCTGCCTCTGCTATGTATTCTCCAAGATCTAACGGTGATCGTATCTTACCCCAATGTGGGCAACCACCGCATACATACGGACGCCTGTCATCAAAAGTTATGCAGGTATGTCTATGGCTGATACCCTCTAATTTCTTTTGCAGCACCTCTTCATTAAAGTCGGGGTGTTCATCAGATATAGCTTTTGCCGCATACTCTACGTCCTTACAGTGTTTAGCTATAGATAACCCTGATACCCACAAAGGTTCGTCAACAAGGGCTTGGTATGATGCAATATAACCTAACTGACTGCATCCTACACCGTCCATAGTCTTGTGCATGATGGTCTCGAATAGGTATTCTTTATTACTCCTATGTGGAGCAAATGCATCTGTTGAACCAAACGTATACCCCTCGTCTGTCTTATCCTCTTCGTCTGGCGCAAGCGTATTGCTAAACGCTTCTAAAGAGATTGTTTCTGTGACCTCTTCGTCAACTACAACCACCTCTTTAGGCACGTCGCTCTTATGGTTATGCGTTGCGGGTATGCGTAAAATACTAGCGGCATCGGACGTACGGACCGGATCGGCCCTAAGTCCCAATCTCCTACAGACACGTTTGAGTTTATTAGCTATCGGCTCCCATTCGTCGCGGGACACTGGGTTATCCAAAGGCCAATATACGTGTACACCGTTGCCTGAGTTGACTAGTATAGGCTCAGGTAGACAGGTCTCCGTAAGAAACTCTTCTAATGCGCCGACTGCCGCCTCTTGTGATGGATAGTCCTTCTTCTCACCACAATCTAAATCTAAGAAAAAAGAACGCATTTCTTGTACGTTATTTTGTTCTCTACCAAGCACCATCTCTGGTGATTTTTGCTCACCCGCTTCTTTATAGGTAGCTAGTGCGTAGTATATATCGTAACCGTCTCTGTCGTATTCATACGCAGCGGTCTCTAATTCTTCTACAGTTTTGTAGAACTGCTGTACTCTTTTGTTCCCTTTGAACCCCCAAGCACAGTATAGTCCGTTGTCTCCCAAAACTGACTTTAAAAAGTCTATCGTTTTCATTATGCTACTTTCAGGTAAAAACGGTGGACTCCCACCCGAAGCCCACCGTGGTTGTGGTTAGTCTATTTTTTCTTGGTTCCCCATTTGTTGACTAATCCACTAAGGTCTTCTTCAGTCGCAGGAGCCGTAGCTTGCTCCTTAGACTTCATTTTAACGACCTTCTCTGGCTCCTTGACTTCTTCCATACCGTCTTCAATTTCTGGAAGTGCGCCAAAGGATGGTGTGGTCTCATTACCTGCAACGAAACCCCCCTCAACTTTCTTAAATGGATTGTATGCTTGACGTTCTGCAAGCTTAACAACCTGTACCTGACGTAATCTCAAAGATACACCGTAGTTCTCTTTAGTCATGGCGTAGGGTACAAACTCGACCATAATATTAACAGTACTACCACTAGTAAGCTGAAAGCCTTCTGGTAATAAGTTAGCATTAGAGTCAAACTGATCTGGCACAGGTACAACTCTGTTACTGTACTGACCTTTGATATTAGCAGATCCTTCCCAAGTGCCTTCATCAGTCTCCTTAAATATATCAGTAGGAGCCTTTAGTTCTTCAGGCCAGTTTGATCTGCGACTACCCGCATAGATTTTCTCCATACGTGTGTACAAGTCTTCAGCTACGGACTGCTCCATAATAAAGTTTACCTTGTACTGTGCGCCCGCATCGGTGGGTTTGCATTCGACCCAACCACCTTTCTCACCCGCTTTTTCATCGTACCGATATGTCTTATCGATCTTCGGGTACATTGCAGTTACATTTGCGATGATAAATGTCTCATTCGCCATCTTGTTCTCCTTCTGTAAAATGCGCCTCTATGGACGCTAGGTTGTAGCGAAAGGTAGGATTACCAACATCGCTAGGGATTTTTATGTACGAATCACGAGGTATCTTACTATCTTTAACCCATGACCGTACGGTTGTATTTGAAACACCAAAGTACTCTGAAATTTTGGTAATCTCAACATATTTATTTTCTATTGTATCCATCACTTACTCGGCTTCCTTACTGTTACTGATACATCCACAGATTTGTTAAGCCCTTTCGGTAACTTATCAGGATTATCCTCTAGAAATTCCCGTAAGTTAGACTGGTTTATTCTACGATCAAGCAATTCAGGAACTCTATTCTCTAAAACAAACGCATGGAAATGATCCCAATCGTATGTCCAATACTTTTCCTTACTTGTTTTGTATACCAGACCTTCCGAAGTCCTAACACTCTCGACACCATGCTCTTCGCAGTATTCTAGCATCGCTGCCTTGAGTTGATTTTGCGCTTCTATTAACTCTGCATCTGCTTTCTTAAATTTAGCAGATAGTTGTGAGCGTTCGTTACGCACATTTAAATACGCACTAGTTAAATTCTCTATAGATACAGACAATGTTGTTCTCCGATTTGTTATTATATGTGACAGATAGTATCTATCTGTGTCTTAGTCAAGTAGTTCTTGATAAAGATTTATTATTTGTGCGTGAACGTTTATTTTCTTGTCTAATAGCTTATACATCCTACGCTCTGCCACAGAACCTTCTAACTGAATAACTGTACATCTGTTTTTCTGACCTGCACGGTGTACCCTAGCGTTTGCTTGTGCATATGTTTCTAAAGAAGGAGTTGGTGACCACCACACTACAGTGTTTGCCGCTGTAAGAGTTACCCCATGCGCGGCACTCTGTGGTTGAATAACCAAGGCCCGGGGGTTTTCCTCTTCTTGAAATCTCTTAAACGTGTCTGCACGTTTTGTGGCACTTACAGCTCCTTCAATAATCGCTGTGTTTATACCGTCTTTTCGTAAACGGTCAGTTAGTATTTGTATGGTATGTTTGAAAGGCACAAAGATAAGTACCTTGTGTTCAGTTTCGTCTATGACTTCTTTTAGTACTTTATATCTATTGTCTATGTCGAACGCTATGACACCTCCATCGTCTGTGTATGCCGCACCAGAACTTATCTGTAGGAGTTTGTTAAGTGCTACCGCAGCGTTTACTGCCGTTACACTATCATCCGTCAACTCTAGTACCATTTCCCGTCTTAGTTTGTCGTAGTATTTCTTTTGTTGAGGGGTCAACGCCACTCTACGTTTCGTGTACAACATATCGGGCAAGTCCATACACTGTTCTTTTGTAAATCTAATCGCGGGTTGTAAAGTGGAATGGACTCTTTGTACGGCTGATTGCTTTGGAACCCACGTAAACCTAGATACTTGTTGCATCACCTGATCTCTAAACCCAGTAAAAAACTTAGGTACACTTAGTGGGTTAATAAGTTTGGCTAATCCGTACGCGTCCAATGGACTTTGCGCTGCGGGTGTACCCGTCATCATCCACAGACCACACCCTGTCTTTTCGATAATACGATTTAACACCTTCCATCGTTGTGATCGTGAGTTCTTATAGTGTGTAGCTTCGTCTACAATTATCAGATCAAACCCTGCTTTCTTTATAGAGTCTTCTACAATTTTAACACCGTCGTAGTTTATCATCACGAAACGCGCACTGCTGAACAGTACTTTTTCTCTTTTAGACTTGTCTCCGTGTGCTATGTCTGATGTTCTGTGCGGCGCAAAGGTCTGTATGTCTTCTTGCCATGCACTATCCATGATTGACAGAGGGCATATTACTAACACCCTGTGTAGAATGTTTTGCTTCATCAAAAAGTCTGCCGCCCAAATAGCACTGGCAGTTTTTCCTGTGCCTTGCTCGTTAAAACAAAAACCTTTTTTATTTTCACTTAAAAAAGCCGCTGTCTTTTTCTGATGTTCAAAGGGATCATGCTCCCCTGTCCAGTCATATAACTCATCAATGAGCGTGGTAACTGGTTTTGCCATTGTATTTCCCAAATTGTTCTCCTTGTTATCAACGTCGATAACATCAACGTTTCTTCGGTCTTTTACTCATACGCCCACCTGCGGCTCTATTTTTCTTCGGGCTTTGTAGAGTGTAACCGTCTTTATTTGAGCCGCCTCTACTTAATGCTTTCTTGTGTGCAATATCCTTACCTTTACGATTCACACCTTTCTTATCCAGACGTCTCCTCGCACGTTGACGTTCCATTCGGGCCTCATGTTCCCCTCTGGCTTTCTGTTGTTTGTACTCTTTCTTATATGGTCGTGGTTTATTTTTGTAAGGCATGGTCAGTTCCTTCCGTTGTGGACACATTCTAGTACGGGGCAGTGATGGTAACATAACCCTGAAGGTCTCGGATTCCATACATCTGTCTCATATGCTTTTTCCATTCTAGCATACTTCTTTAGCCATTTCCCCCACAAATCGAAACTATTCTCTATTTTGTATTCGGCTTCTATCATTTCATTAGCAACAACAAATAACAGTGCGGCATTGATATGTTTTATATCTGGAAATTTTTTAAAAATGCTTAGAGCCATAAGTTCAAGCTGTCCTTTGTCGGCATACTTTGTAGACTTGCCTGTCTTGTAATCTACAATCCACGCTCGCTCTCCTAACGTATCTACGATAGCGAGATCTACAATACCACGGAACCAGACATCTTTGTCTTTGAAGCCACAAGGTTTCAGGTCTCTGGTAAGTCCTAATCTTTGCTCAGTTAACTTTGTACCTCTAATGTCTCGCAGCTCATCGAGAGTTTCTTTAACATACATAAACTCGTCTGGGAGTGGTTTATTCTCCCCAACATAATCTTCTGCCGCCTTGTGCATTGCAGTTCCGTACGTCATCGCATCTGTCTGAACAACAGGATATTCACCTAATACAGTCACATGATAAAACTGTTTGGGGCAAGTCTCGAAAGACTTTAATCTACTGAACGACCAAGTTGTCATTCGCAATCTCCATAACTCTTACCCAGACCACTCTCACAGTCTATAGGTAATCCACCGGCCCAGTCAGGTGTCGTACGCATACATCTCTCTATATATTCTTGCGCTTCCGCAGCGAGCTGGTCAGGTACGCAACATACGATACTATCATGGACGGTTAATACTACTCTATATTTTTTAGCTATTTGTAACATCTGATGCCCTATAATACAACGAGCAATAGCTTGGCATACATTCTCGACTACCTTGCCACCATATATTCTAGTGCGACCTTGGCGTGTTTTGTAATGATACTCAGTTCGCCCGCTTTCTGTGGTAGCATCTAGATCAGTGTAGGACATCTCTAGCTGTGATGGCAACACGATTGCCCGGGAAGGCACGTTAACGTCAAGCACCCCAGACCGACCAAACCTGAACAAACTGTCATTGTGCATTTCTTTTATACATCTGTTTGCCGCTTGCCATAAATCTCCAATGTATGGGTACGTCTCTCTGTATACAGATATAATTCGCTTCGCCTCCGCCTCGGGTACTTCATACCCAAAGGTCTTGAGTTGCGCTCCAAACTTCAGATACCCCATACCATACCCTGCCCCCAAGATTGTAGTCTTTCCTACAAATCTCTGGTCTTTGGTAACTTGATCTTCGGGGACGTCGTAGATAGAACTAGCCATCTTTACATAGACATCTTCACCGTTGGCAAACTGATCAACCAAGTCGTCTTGTTCAGATAGCCAAGCTAATACCCTTGCTTCAATCTGAGAACTGTCTGCATCTATAAGAGTATGACCGACTGGCGCTTTGATTGCTTTCTTTAACTTCTTACCGTTGACCCCACGACTTGGCAAATTCTGTAGATTTATCTTGTCATCTCCACCCCATCTCCCTGTATGTGCGGCATAGTAACGGACGGGTACAGGGAGCAGCCCACGCTTCGCAATAGATATAAACCTCTCTGTACGTGTTTCTTCCAAAGTGCTTTTAGTACCCAGTCGAGCGGCAACTAAAGACTGTACTTTATCGTTCTCATGTTCTGCTAACGCCTTGAACCCTTCGTCTGACTTTGCAAATGCGAATGTCTCTTTCCCTGTTGTCGGACTTATCTTCATCGGGGGCGTTACACCAAGACCCTCTAGCAGTGCGGCAAACTTGGGGTTGGACATCAACTCCTCTTTCGCTACTCCTGCTTCTTCCAACAACGTGTCCTTACGTGAACGTGTCTCAGTAAGATGTTCTTGTAGCCCAGCCAAATCGAGACGTAGCGTTGGCTCAATATACATTCTTAATGTAAGGTCTATTAGTTCTAACTCTTCTTGGGGGAAGTTAGGTAGCATCAGTTTGAATATGTCATATGTCAAATCGACATCGTTTATGGCATACTCAGCAAATCGAGATAACTCCTCGGTAGTGAAGTCATCTATGTGCTTACCCATTGTGTTCTGTATTTCTGTACCTTTGACTCCAACACCATATCTTTCGGCTACGTTTTTCAGCGATACACTTTGATCTACACCATGTAATGCTCTCGCCATACATAGGGTATCAAGCCAAACTTTCGGACGTACATCATATAGCCAGTCCAATATCGCACCGTCAAACATCGTGTTGTGACAGAGGATGGCGCACCCAGAGAAGTCTGCTTCTGATAAGAAACTTTTGACTCGTACAGCACCCTCTATCCATATCGTAGGTCTGTCACCTATTTTTATTGCAAGCCCTATGACCTCGAACCTTTTATCACGCACGTATTCTTCAGTCGTTAACTTGCGTAACGAATACTCTCTGTCGTAATAAGTTTCGAAGTCTAGGGTTATAAAGTTCACAGTTGAGAGATCTCGCCGCCCAATGACATATACCCACAGACATCTACGTAGTTGTCTATGTTCTTTGTGCCGTCCCCGTGCAACCTTGCTACTTTCATCAAGGCCAACATGATCGGTACGTCATCAACAGATATAAAATCTCTAAGCCCAAGATGAGCATTCCAATATGCCGCCATGAGTACAAAGTTGTTTGTGGCATCGCCATGCTGTTCGGCTCTATCTCCGTTAACTAAATTCTTTGCTGTATCCAGTACATCGGATCTAGTCAATTTCTTTGGAGCATCTAATATTTCTTGTGGTGTTCCAATTTTTTTCTTAATGTTCAGTGCATACCCATAAGATATACCTACGGCATCTGCTAGTTCTCTAGCTGTTGCGCTTTTGTTTTCTAATAAATACTTCCACGCTTTTTCTTCTTTCTTACCCATACTTGTCTCCCATTAACAGTATATGTGTCTTCCTGCTTTTTGCAGTTTCTTTACGTATTCTTTCAATTCACGTCTCGCTCTTGCTAGATCGTTCTTGACGTTTGGATGTTTATCCAACCTACCTTCTTCTACTACATACTTGTCTACTTCGTTACGTAGGAACCGTAACTCCGCTTCCTCCATTTTCGTTAAACTCTGCATCATTTTCCCTCAATAGTTCATTTATACTGGATAGATTATCTTCATTTATAACCAGAGCTATCCCTCCCTGACTATCAATATCTTTCAGGTTCTTCATCTGTAACGCTGTGGGTTTATTATTTCCCGCTTTTGTTTCGATACCAAAGAACCTACCTCTGTAGCATCCAATAATATCGGGTACACCGCTACGTCCATACCCACCTGTCATCGGAAAGAAATAGTACGCACCCATTTCTTTTAACTTGTTCGTAACTCTACGTTTTACTTTTGCTTCTGGTGTCATCACACTGCTTTCATTACTTCTAAATGTTTCTGTTCGTACCCGTAGTCTGATATAAACTCACGCATCTTTGCCCTAGCTTCTTTTAGTGTATGGAAATACAGTATCGTGTGACCTTCTTTACCTAAAGGCACGTTGCTCATAATAAGTGCATACTTCATACCTGATGCTCTCCTTTTATCTTTGTTTGGGAATTGACGAAACGCATACTGCTTATCCCTGTTCAAACGCCTCTGTAAAATGACGAACGGTCTTCGCTTCTGCCATTCTTCTACACCTTTGGCATGAGCGGCAGATACCACGTTTGCTAATTTTCTCTCGTATTTATGTCTCTTACCTACTGTGATTTCCATATCATGCAGAGGAGCGTTCGCCGGTATTGTGAAAGCATTGTCACACACAGACACATCTAGACCAGACTTCAGAGATGCGATAATGTTGTCTATCTCTCCTTCGGTAATACTATCGAAGTTCTTGTCTATGATTGCTGACGAAGTAAACTCATCTACTTCATCCAAATCTACGTCATCCCAATTCTCTAGATCTTTATCAGTTACGTAAAAGACTTGGGCGTACTTCTTACCACTATTTGAAGGTTTCTTATACCACCTGTTGGCACGGATTTTACGTAATCTCTCTTCTTCGTCCTCAAGTTCTTTACGTAATAAATTCATAATGTGCGGTCTCCTTGGTAATGAACAAACCAACCCAATTCTCCGCACTGACAGTGTTTTTGGGAAAACAACCTACTGGAAAAACCCGCCCACCGCTGTCTGGGGCTATTCAAAAAAACTGGCATCGCACTTGTTATCGACCACGATAACAGAACGTGTCTACTCGTATATCCAAAAGTCATGTTCATTTATGCGCTTCCCAACACCGTCTATGGAGCCTGTCGATCTTTTACCCCAATCACAGAATGAGAGTGCCGACAGTTTTCTCCTTACCCATTCGGGCAAATCAGTTTCCGACATATATACCCCCGAGATATCTTTTTCAAGAGTAAATGTATCTATTCTTGTAATTTTTATATGAGACGTGTCTGTACGTATTGATACGTGGTATAAGTTATCCATACGTAAAATATAGGTTGACGCACGATAAAATACAACCTATAAATAATTTGGATGCACTTGTTCTATCATGTGGGGGGTGCAGTTAGCGTGATGTCTACCGCACCCCTTATTCTTTTATTTATCTTCGTCTAATTCAAACTTAGTGTCGAACTGTTCAGATACTCTAGCATCAGGTGTAAACCTAGCGTTGGCAAAAAAGTTATTAACAACGCCATCAAACTCAGACACCTTCTGAGATAATCTCCACTCGACTTGCTTGCTTACATCTTCAAAGAGTTCATCCCTCATTTGATTCATGCTAACAGGTCTGAGGTTGATCTGCTGTTTTAACCCTGCATTGATATCTTCTTGCTTCCGAGTAAACTCACGAAGGTCTGATTGCAGTCGCAGAATACTCAAAGACATTTGTGTCACAACTTTCTGCAATTCTTTTAGGTCTTTACTCATACTTCGTCCTCCAATGTCCAAGTTTCCACACACATCGTTGATAGGCTATCGCTGCCCGTACAGTCAGACTGCGGATAAGCGTCAACCACAACGCCCTCGTGTTCGATCTTAATTTGTAAACTTATGAGGTGTTGCGGTATGTCCACGTACAAGTACGTGTCGTTACTGCTTGCCTCATCAATGTGAAAGCCTTTGTTAATCATACTTGTCCTCCTATGATATGGTATGGTCAGGTTTCCAGTTTTCTTCTGGAACAATATAGAAACAGTTACGTGCCGCTTTGAAGCCAACGCCATCAACGTAGAAGCCATTATCACCGAACGCCAACGACGAGATCTTACGTTTTTCGTCTTCGGTCAGATCCTCAGACTTGATCCACTGGATATTTTTGTGATCTGCCTGATACTGTTTTAGATTAAACCAATAGTCATCAGCATTGACTTGAAACTTAGCCGCTTGCTCCTCACCAAAGTATTCACGAATGTAGATAAACTTGTGTAGCTTTGGGCGTTGTTTCATTTCGTTCTTCTCCGCCAGTGCTTCATGGATCTCCTCAATCAGAACACGCACAGAAGGATACAGAAACGTGTACCCACTCTTTAGCAGATGACCCAACTCCTTAAACGTATTACCTCGTTCTTGGATATCTTTAGTCATTTCGTTTAGTTTACCACTGTATGCGTTATCGGCTTGATACTGCACATCATTCCAGTCTCGTCTGAACGCACTGAAGCTTATGTCGATATGCTCGATAGGTGACCACGGACGCAGATACCTTTGAGCATTCTTCACAGCCTTGTCCATGTGTAATGCAGAAGCTATATGATGATTGGCTTGTCCACTACCATACTTGTTGTTTACTATATTCTTGGATACAACATTGTACCTTGTATTATCCATACCAGAATATGTTGTATCCATGAAACCAATATAGCCTAGTGTGTAGCCATCATCTTCACGATAGACCCACGCACTGTCGTTATCACGCCAAGATGTTTTACAACCCAGTGCTTTCTCCACAGCCTTACGAAAGTTAGTGGTCTCGACACTTTGGTTTAGTTCACCATCACCATGCTCTTCGTAACTCAAGTCCAAGTCACAGACAGGTTTGTATAGTTCTTTAAGTATTGCCATTTATTTAGTCTCCCTCTTCATCCGTTCTTCACACCAACGGCAGTAATTTTCGCTTTCGTTATAGTTAAGGACGCAGTCGCATCCTACGCAATGTTCATGCTCTTCTTGAGCATCATCACAATTACACAAATTTGGCATTGTTCATTCCTTACCAAGGTCTAAGTTTAGGTCGTACAAGATGTGATGCGACCTCGCTTACATCACAATGACCTTCTGTTGCATTGATTTGATCGTAGAGCGCACCGTTATCTAACAGTACGCTCCAACAGGCGTCCTCAGTCGGAAACCAAATACTAAACTGCATCTGATGTTCCATGACTGAGTAGCCTATAGTTAGTAAAGTCCAGAACTCCATTATCGTAACTCTGAACTTTTTACGTGGATATGTTTACCTACGGGGGGAACACAACTCTCGTTGTCCACGATAACCCACAACACTGGATGATCCCACTCACCCCACTTACCACCAACATGACCATCGGTAATAACGATAGACGCATTTGGTTTGATGTCATGTTCACGTAGGAAGGGTGATATACAACGAGGATCAGTACCGCCACCGCCACGAGGTTTTGTAGTATCCTCTACTGTGTCCAGTTCGTCCCTCTCATAGCGTTCGTGTCCAGACACCTCTGTATCCCAATAGACAACGTGTAGTTCCTCCGGGGTTACGTCCATTGCGGCTTTGGCTGTTGCCCCGACCACAACTTTCTGCTCTGCTTCACCGACAGAACCAGACATATCGTTGGCACACATCAGGCTCTCAATCGTCTCGCTGACAGTAGATGGCATAACGACACCGTACTGCAAGTATCTACGATTAAGTCTGTTGTAAGTACCGTAGTCTTTACCCGAACAGTTGACCGTAACAAACTCACGTATCTCTTCACGGAAGTTTACCTTCGGTTTGAGTAGTTCCTTGAGGTGTCTTGCATCGCCTGTTCCTACTTTACCTGCGACGATAGCCCCCTGACGTACGGCTTCATCTATCTCCTTGGCGTTCTCTTTGGCTTCCTCGGGAGACATCTTCTTGGCTTTCTCGAAGTCATGCTTGTCTTGGAACCCTCGACCATTGCCTTTGTTATCGGGGTCGATAACAGATGGTTGTCCTGTCTTTGGGTTAACAGGTGGGGGCGGTGGATTACCCTTCTTTTTCTCCTTGTACAAGTGCCAGAATATCTTAGCGGTATCCCACGTAGCATCATACTTAGGATCATACATTGCGCCATCGACCCAGTCGATTAGATCACCATACACAGACTTGTTACTGTACAAGTGCCAGAGGTCAAAGTTGTGGCGGTAGTCCATAGCCATGTTCGCCAACCCAGAGTCTATCTCCCAGAGGTGCGCCCATGTAGCCATGTCTTTCGTCATCTTGTGATAGTTCTCATGTATGATAATAAACCGTACTTGTGCATCGCCTTTGTCTTCGCAGTAAGCACGGCTATACCATTCGTTACGACCATCGGTGCAAGCAGTCATCGAGGGATCATCGTCATCAATATTACGATCACCCACTGCAAGTACAGCCGATAGTTCGGATGCGTCCTTCATTATACGCATCACATTCTTATCCAGTCGTTGTTCGAACGACCCTTGTCCACTTAGTACTGACATAAATTATTCTCCTTACTTTTGTACTCGTATATATTCACGAGTTATTGTGTGTTTAAAATACAAAGCTTCTTCGTCTTCGTGCATGAACATGTATAGGTCTTTCATAACTTCGAAAGCCTCTTCAAACTTCTGTTTCATTATAACTCCTCAGAATATTTGGAAGTGGATACCAAGTATCCACCCCATTACCATTAAGACCGCAAGCAGTCCGATTAATAGATCTTCACCTGTCATAGGCTGTTCTCCTCTGTTATCGACCTCGATAACACACGGTTAGCGTCTGGGCTTAACTCCAGATGTTTTGCGTCAATTTCTTCTCTGAACACATCACGAGCGTCTTGGTTTGGATCTTTCTTCAACCCCTTCCATTGTAAATACGCTTCAGTCAGACGAATGATCTCTACAAGCCTTTCGACTTGATGTTCTAGTGGTGTATCGTCTCCGAACCCTATCTCGAATGGAAGACGGTTAGCGTCTCCGCTAGAGTAGTCTTCGTTAATGTCACTACGACGACACATATAGCTATCACCGTCACGTTCTGCCCAAAAATAAACATCAACGTCATTTCTGTGCCACCTCATCCGTCTCCAAAATGAACCTAACGGTAAGTCGTGATCCATTTGAAAGCGTGGCATAAATGGGTTTTTCATTCTATCTCCTCCCTTTTAGTTTCTACAAAGAGGTGCAAACTCCAGATTGGATCTTCACGATAGTCTTCTCCAATCACAGATCGCCACTCCCATTCCCAGTTTGTTGAACCAAGCTTTTCTTCTAGTGCTTTCTCCAACTCGATTATTACTTCGGCTGTATCGTTGTGGAATTTATCCTCATCTTTATGACCGATTAGTAGTTGCCCATTGTGTGGACTTCCTCTCCATTTCCAACTATCCCTCATAGGTCACCTCACTATAGTTTTCGATGCATTTCTGCATAAGGTTAGCCATCTGGGAAATCTGCCCCCAGACATCATCGACAGTCCAGAACTCAAAAGGCTCCCATGCGTGTTCTTCAACAAACTTGTCAGCCTTTTTCTCCGACCACTCATGCCAATTATCAGGCAAGTACTCAGTCAAGTACTCACCCGAAGCCAAAACCATCAAATGGTTATACGCCACTTTTTCTTTAGCCATCGTCTTTGACCTCCTCTACAGAAACAAGTTCGAAGTCCTTGGACTTGTCGTAGCCAATATCAAATCGAAACTCATCCCACCCAACAAACTCAGCGTTGTTTGGATCATCGACCTCAACCTCATAGACATACTTAGTCGTATCATGAGGTGCGAAAGTTACTTTATACGTAGCCATTACACACCTGCCGATTTCTTGTCAGCCGCACTGAGGTGACCGTTTGCCATTGTGAAGTCAGTGAACTTCTTGTTGTTCACCACAGCCTGTTGACGTTTCTTGTCAAACTTGTCTGAGTACACACCGTTCACAAACATACCTTGCATATTCGCAGGTAGCCTATCCATGTAGTCCATCCACGCATCGATCCACGAACGATCAATGTTCGACAATGTGCGATACATCATCATACACTGAGCCGCCCCCGATGACGGTATCTTGGCAGACTTTGGATTGTTCTTGATGTCATCCAACGGAACAAGATCATCAGATATAGTAAACTGAGCATTGAGTTGTCTAGCCGCATGTTCACCGATACAACCCATAAGCAATGCCGTTGTAGTATCTGCGCCAAGTTGATCACGTACCTTGCAGATATGAGACGCAGTTTCGAGGGATCGTGGTGTAACGAATGCGGCTCGATTTACCTTTGGATGGTAGATGTACTGGTTGTCATCAGGGTTCTCTACATCAGTGAACGACTGAAAGATCTCTGGGTTTTCTTTCGCAAACAAGATGACCTGTGGGTCAATGTCATTGTTGATAGCCCATTCCATCCACTGCTCGTTAGTCCACTTCTTGACTGTAAGCACACAGAAACGATTACGTTGATGAGGTTGCAGTAGATCGCCAACAGCTTCTGCTCCGAGGTTAGTCGTTGCATACACCAAACTTTCTTCGTGTAGTTTGCGACTACCCATCTTGCGTTCGTACATCAGGCAGAGTAGTGCGTTCTGCACAGACCTGTTTGCCTTGCCGAACTCATCGACCATGATGATCACTGGACCGTCGATGTGAACACCAAGTTCTTCGTTAGTCACGAACCTGACGAACTGACCGTTCTGATCTAG
>Ga0066845_10000199_pt1 | contig 18267 bp, 16 predicted proteins | sample ETNtaG_31_FD_65488 | JGI IMG/M metagenome (GOLD analysis project Ga0066845, IMG submission 65488) | Marine microbial and viral communities from oxygen minimum zone, Eastern Pacific Ocean - ETNP201310SV78 | ecosystem: Environmental > Aquatic > Marine > Oceanic | place: Pacific Ocean: Eastern...
CTTCCCCCTCCTTTGAACTCAATTATGAACCGATGCCATGCGGGATTGATTCGTCTACTTCCCCATTCCAGTTGATCTATTCCAGCTTTCCCATCAACAAACAACCTTCCGGTCATCCCAAATCTCAAACCTAGTGTCGGCCCACCGGAGTCTAGGAGTAAGAGTTTTCCTTTTCTTCGTGCTTTTGTAAACCGCCTATTTTTTAAATTCTCAACAAGGTCTTCTGGAGTAATTCCACCTTTCACGTACCAGTGATCTGGTGCGAGGACTTCAGAGACGACGCGACCTACGACTTTTTCAGCCAGTCTTCGATACGCCTCAATCTCAAGAATTTCGGGCATAAGTTATCTTATGCTTTGATCCACTTAGCTTGGTCAGGTTTTATTCAGATACCTCTTCTAAGAAATTCTTTATATGCGAAGAAACATCCTGGGTTGCTAAAAGGAAGCCGTCATGACCATTGCCATTTTCCACTATCTGATGAATGCACTTCCCGCCAATTCCTTCAACTGCTTCAAAAATTTGCATCTGTAAGTCTGGAGGGTATAAATAGTCAGAAGTAATACTCAAAGTAAGTACTGGTACGCGAGCTAAGCGAGAAACCGCTTCATTAATGCTGCCACGATCACGAGCAACGTCATGTAGATCCATTGCTCTGTTTAGAACTAAATAACTGTTCGCATCAAATCTTCGAACGAGTTTCTCTCCTTGATAGTCCAAATATGACTCAACTTGATATTGATCCCATAATCCATACAAGCTCCTTGGATTAACTACTTCTCTTCCGAATCGCTCAGCGAATGAACCTGGGCTCCGGTAATGTATTTGGGCTACGGCACGAGCAATTGCTAATCCTGAGTGGGGACCATTGCCTGGTTCTGCATCGTAATAATCTCCCCCTCGGAAAAGTGGATCCAACACGAGCGCTCTTCGACCAACCGAACTCCATCCTATTTGCCAAGGAGAAGCTGCTAGGGCTGTAGCTAGTGGAGCTAACGCTCGAACTCTTTCGGGGTACATAATTCCCCATTCGAGCACTTGCATCCCGCCCATAGACCCGCCGACAACTAAGTGCCATTTATCAATACCAAGATGGTCTGCGACCGCTGATTGAGCTCTGACCATATCTCGAGTTGTGATCACTGGGAACGATGATCCATAGGGTTTGCCCGTGGATGGATTAATAGATGCTGGTCCTGTTGACCCCTGACAGCCCCCGAGCACGTTGATGCAAACGATGAAGTGTTCATCAGGGTCCAGTCCACAACCTTCACCGATTACGCCGTTCCACCATCCAGGAGTTGGATGTGCTTCTCCATGTTCTCCATGGGCATGAGAGTCTCCTGTTAGTGCATGACATACTAAAACCGCGTTATCTGCGTTAGGTGAAAGTGTCCCCCATGTTTCATAGGCCATCGTTACTTCTTCGAGAACGCCACCGCCTTCAAGTACAAAACTTCTATCAGGATGCACTTGCGTGAACTGGCGATTACCTTCAGGGTCTCCCTCTTGCCATGCTCCTGTCACGGGAAGGCCTTCTGTAAGTGGACGCGGATATACGTGCGCTGTAGCCGGATCTTGCCCGTCTTTAGTTAAGTCATCAGATTCAGTCATATTGGTGGGGAGACTCACCGGAACCCGGCGACCGGAGGTCGACTTTGTCGACACCGGACACTTTGTTGCCCGTTAGGGCCACATCCTCTTCTCTTCAGAAAAGCGGGCACCTTGGGTGTCCTCCCAGGTTGCCGGATCTGGATTTTTCCCAGACCACTCGTAATGCCTTTATAAAGTGTAGACGGAAAGGAGCTTAAGCCGGTCAATCATTTATTTATTCTGCTTACGCGCTTCTGGATGACGGTTCCACCACCAAGAAATTAGGTCTTTATTCTTTGTTCCATAGGCTCTGTTTATTGTTTCGCCAAAGAGCAACCAAGACCTTTCTAGATTCCGATCAGAGCTTTTATGAATAAATTGAGCTATCTCTATTGCTTCATTTAATGCCTGTTTATCTGAGGGGAGCGGCAGATTCAGTAATTGTCTCGCTGAGAGAGTGATTCGGCTAACTGAGCGGGCTGCGCCTGCGGTTTGACGTGCCGCTAAAGCACTTACTATCGGAGAAGAAAGTGATGCAGCAAGGGCCCATAAATCTTCTTCTTGAGGTTCAACGATTATTAGTGGTGTTAAAGGAACCCAATCTCCTTTTTCGTCTACTACTACTTCAATTACTTTGGTTTGAGTTGAGATAAGCAATTTTGGTCTCTGTCGTTTCCTCATCCACTCTCCTACCGCTTTGTCGAATTCAGCTACGAGGTTTAGGTCAACTACAGGACGTTCCCATTTCTTACCATCAAACTGAACAGATTTTTGTCCCCATAAACAGTTGAAGGGGTCAACCATGGCGGTGGTGATTAGTGGATGCTTGATTTCTTCTTCTTTCTGTTCGCTAACTCCAGGAACGAGCCCGTAGAAGTGTTGGCGGAAACCTGCGGTAGTGGTTGCTTTATGTTCCACTTGTCCAGAGCCAGTGAATTCAGTGCTAGGTAAACCCATGAGGTCTGCTATTAGTCCGCCCCAGTCTTCTGGATCTGATGGTTGTTCAACTGAAGAAACTTCTTGAATTGTTCGACCGGTATAACGAACCACTTGTTTTTTGTCTATGAGGGAGTTCCGGACTATGGGTGCACATACTTCTGTATGTCCAATAAAGACTGTGGACTGATCAACCCAAAGTCCTACAAGTGACGCTTCTGTGAGGATTTTCTTTCTTATTTCTGATGCATCCCTAGCGCCGATAAGCGATAAGGGCTGGATAAGTAGCATTTGTCCTTGTGGGGCTAGGAGCTCTAACCCCATCGCAAGAAACAGCCAGGCTTCATTTGTATATGCCTTGAGTAAATTTCCATATCGGGAACGAAGTTCCTCTCTGCGGTCTGCGGTTCTTGAGGTTGTTCGATGAAGCTGGCTCAGAAACGGAGGGTTGCCTATCACAGCGCCAAATTGATCAGGCCACCCTGATGGTTTCTCTGTAAGCGGGTCTGCTTTAGTGACTCCTTGTACTTCTTCTGGTTCTATTCCGGCCCAATGAGCGAGCTCCCACCGGCAAACTGCTACTGCCCACTCATCTATATCTGATCCAAATATTTGATTTCTTGCTATTTCTTTTGGATCTCCTCCAAGAGCGGCGAGTCTTTTCGCTGCTGAAAGAAGAAATATTCCTCCTCCGCATGCTGGGTCTACTACTGGCCCTTCTAAGACAGCGACTTCTGTGAGTTTTTCGGCTACATCTAAGGGGGTATAGAAGGCGCCAGCTGTTTTTCTCGTCCGAGAAGTTAAAAGTTTTTCATACGTTTCAGCGAGTAAGGGCTCTTGAGCAATCTTTGGAGACAAGTTTCCTGTTTCTACAACGTTGCCGTGAATGTCTAGAAATTGTGGGCCGCCTTTTAGTTCAGCCACAGTAGCTAATGTTTGGGGTAAATGAACCGGGAAAGTGTTCATTAGAGTCTCTTGAAGTTAAGCGGCATCAACTGTTGGATCCCACGAAACCAAGTCGGTTAGCCGAGGATCATTAGAGAACACTTCTACAATCGGATGTTTCATCCCTAATCGACGCATTAACTTACGGACTTCCATTTCTTCGTTCCAAAGAATCAGGCTTACAACCACTCCCGATTCTCCTGCTCGAGCTGTTCTTCCAGAACGATGTACATATGTTTTGGCATCTGAAGGAGGGTCATAATGAATTACAACATCCACGTCGTCGATGTGGATACCTCTTGCTGCTACATCGGTTGCTACAAGAGCCTGCACTTTGCCTTTTGTGAAATCTGCTAAAGATTTTTCTCTCTGTGATTGGCGTAAATCACCGTGTATTGGAGCTGCGCTGACTCCTGCTTCTCTTAATTTCTTTGCGAGTTTGTCCGCTCCCCATTTTGTTCGCGAGAAAAGAATCGTGCGATTTGATGCTTTGATTATTGTTGCAGCAACTTTTTCCCGGTCCATCTCGTGAACAGTGAAAAAACGGTGATGCATCTCTTCTACTGTCACCTCCTTATAGGTGACTTCATGCATAACTGGGTTTTTCTGATAACGACTAATCAGACTTGAAACCATTCCATCTAAAGTCGCGGAGAAAAGTAGCGTCTGATGTTCTCGTTCTACTCCTCGTAATATCCATTCAACTTGCGGCATGAAACCCATGTCTGCCATTCTGTCTGCTTCGTCTACGATCACTATTTCTAAATCTGCAACTGTTATTTCTTCTTTTTCAATTAAGTCAATTATTCTTCCAGGTGTAGCCACCACTAAATCGATTCCCTTAGAAAGTGAATCGATTTGTTTTTCTATTGGAGCGCCTCCATAAATTGCTTCAACTTTGATATCTCGAACTGCGGCTAAAGGTTTGAGTTCTTTACATACTTGGGTTGCTAGTTCCCTTGTTGGGACTAGTGCTAATGCTGTGGGTCTACCTGGCTTCGCTTTGCTCACTCTTTGAACACAAGGAATGCCAAAAGCGAGCGTTTTTCCAGAACCTGTTTTTGCTTTCCCGCATACATCTCTTCCATCCAACGCGTCTTGAATTGAAATTTCTTGAATTTCAAATGGTTCAGTAATCCCACGTTTAGATAGGGCTTCAACGATGTCAGGATCTACTCCGAGGGTTGAAAACTTGTTGATCGAAGACATGGTTACCTGTTCTGGGGTTTTGAATACTGGACTAGTTCACTCTTTTTTCGAGTGCTTAATCAAAAGACGTATCTATCTTACCTTCTCGTTCTTCAGAGATAAGGACAACTGACCTAAGCGACTACTCGGCCATCACGAACTTGTACACCTTCTATTTTCAGTTGGGAAGTTTGTTCGGCTTCGTGTCCAGGAACCAATCGTCCATTCGAAGTCACTACCCTCCACCATGGATAGCCTTCGTTGTTTCTTAAAAATCGACCAACAGCTCGGTGCGCAGAAGGAAAGCCTGCTTCTGCAGCAACTTCCCCGTAAGTAACAACTTCACCTGGACGGAGCTCTTTTAGAACTCGCGCTACTGCAGTTTCAAATGGCGTCATCTCTTCAGTGACTCGTCACGAGAAGTCAACTGAACTAGTTCGAATGGTTCATCAAATCCCATTATGGAATGTTCTCCAATTTTGCGCACTGCCGTGTTTACCATAAGTGCCATAGCCATAGAAGCAGGAGCAAGAACTTGATGAGGTCCTGCCATGTCGCATAAACGTGATGCAAGAATCACCGGTCTGCCTACATGGTCATCTCCATCTATAAGTAGTACTGGTCCGCTGGCTATTCCTGCCCTCATAGGCAAAGGCGATTGAGATAGGTCAATCAGGCCTTCCATCTCAATTACTGCTTCTACTGTTTGTTCTGGTTCTACCCCAACTAGCATTGCTCCATCGCCAAGCCACTTTGCGATCCGCACACCTTTTTTTGCTGCTACTAAGCGAACACTGTTACGAAATCCTTCCAAGATGGCCATACCGGCTTCATCGCCGTATTCGTCGGCATACGCAGTGAAGCCAGATAGATCGATGAATGCAAAGGTTCGGTCAATCCGACGAAATGTATTCTCTTGAAAGGACATACTTAAATACTGTCATGGATTGGCTTGCGACCCTTAACCCACACTATTGCGCCAGCAATAATTGCTATTGCACTAATCCATATGTTGACTCTTATTCCTAAAATCAAAGAGGCTTGGTCTATACGCAGGGCTTCTATCCAAAGTCTTCCCAACCCGTAGCCAAAGATCCAAAGCCCAATGAGGTGGCCAGGTTTCAAGTATTCTTTTCGGTCAACGGTGACCAGAATCCATACTAAGGCAAGGTTCCAAAGGCTTTCGTAGAGGAATGTTGGGTGGAAAGTATTTATATCTAAGTATTTTTCCGGCCGGTGTGCAGGTCCAATTTCAACTGCCCAGGGTAGATCTGTGGGGCGTCCAAATAGTTCTTGATTGAACCAGTTCCCCCATCGGCCAATTGCTTGAGCCAAGGGTAAAGAAGGGATCACTGCATCAAGGACTTTTTGAACAGAAATATTTTGCCGTCGTGCGATTACCACACCGACAATTACTCCTGCAGCAAGACCTCCCGGAATACCAAGGCCACCTTCCCAGATTTTTATTGCATCTTCCCAACGTCCTTGGTAACTCTTCCAGTCAGTTGCTACGTGATATATGCGTGATCCAATGAGTCCAGCAGGCACTGCCCAGAGCGCTATTGCGGAGATGTTCTCTGGATCTTCCCCGTATGCTTTCCATCGTTTTTGACTGAACCAGACCGCCGCTACTACTCCGAGAGCAATCATTAACCCATAGGCGCGTAACTCAATTACCCCTAAATCTAAATATGATTTACTGGGGCTCGGTATAGAACCGAGAAGTGATGACATTAGATAGAGAAGGCCTCAGCCTGCATGGCGTAAAGATCTGAACTTCCTGCGGTAACTGCATTTAGTTGAGCTCCGACTATGGGTAGAAGTTGTTCTGCATAGAAGCGAGCAGTAACGATCTTGTTGTTTAAATACTCTTTGTCAAATTTCGCATTATCTGCCAGCACCTGCTCTTGAGCAAAAACCGCTTGTCGTGCCAAAAGCCAGCCTCCGACTAACTGTCCAAGCATTCGCAGATATGGGGTAGCTCCGGCCATTACATCATTAGGATTCTCAATTCCGTTTGAGAAAATCCAGTCTGTTGCTTTCTCTGTTGCTACGGCAGCTTCTACAAGATTTTCTCTAATTAAAGAAAATTCTTCACCTGCGTCATTCAGTTTTTGACCGAATTCTTGAATTTCGTTAAGAAGGCCTTTAATGACTGCCCCGTTTTTCATCGGAACTTTTCTACCGACTAGGTCGATTGCCTGAATGCCGTTAGTTCCTTCATAAATAGGAGAAATCCGAGCATCTCGGAAGTGCTGAGCTGCTCCTGTTTCTTCGATATAGCCATATCCGCCATGGACCTGAATGCCTATCGATGTCATTTCGCAACCGATATCTGTACACCATCCTTTTGAAATAGGTGTAAGGAGTTCAGCGCGATCTGAAGCGGCTTGAGCAATATCTTCATCTGAATGGTTTCTCGCGATATCTAAACATGCGGCGTTGAGGTAAAGAACCCCTCGCATGGCATCAGTGTAGGCTCGCATCGTAAGCAGCATTCTGCGCACATCTGCATGGTCAATGATCAATGACTGTTCTCCAGCTGGAGAGCCTACAGCTCTGCCTTGACGTCGCTCTTGGGCGTAGTCGGATGCCAGTTGTATAGATCGCTCTGAGACGGCAAGCCCTTCTACCCCCACTCCAAGGCGGGCATTGTTCATCATTTTGAACATGTACCTCATTCCTTGATGTTCTTCACCTAAGAGATACCCGACGGCTCCTTCTCCTGCATCTCCATAAGACAAAACACAAGTCGGACTGGCATGGAGTCCTAGTTTGTGTTCAACGGAAAGGCATTTGTAATCATTTCTTTCCCCTAAAGTGCCGTCTTCATTTACAATGTATTTGGGGACAATAAACAAGGAAATGCCTTTTGTTCCTGGGGGGCTGTCTGGCGTGCGGGCGAGAACAAGTTGAATAATGTTCTCTGATAACTCGTGTTCTCCATAAGTAATGAATATTTTGGTTCCGAAAATACGCCAAGATCCATCGTCTTGTGGGACTGCTTTCGTGGTAAGCGCTCCTACGTCAGAGCCGGCCTGTGGTTCTGTAAGGTTCATCGTTCCTGACCATTGGCTGGCAACCATTTTCGGTAAGTAAGTTTCTTTTTGTTCTTCGTTAGCGAAGGCATGTATAGCGTCTATCGCTCCGACGGTGAGCATGGGGCCCATAGACCAAGATCTACTAGCTGCTCCTATCATTTCCGTCATTACCGTCTGTATAGCTCCTGGGAAACCGCCGCCACCATAATCTGGGTCTTGGGAGATGGAACTCCATCCGGCTTCTACAAATTGGTCCCATGCGGTATGGAATTCTTCTGGAAGAGTTACTACACCGTCTTCTACGGTGCATCCTTGTTGATCTCCTATGCGATCAACTGGCCCTATAACTTCGGTGACGAAACGGCTGAGTTCTTCAAGCATGCCGTCCACCATCTCGGGGTCGACGTGTTCGTATCCGGGTAAATCGCAGATGGATGAAATATCGCTAATCGCATCTAAAGTCAATCGAATGTCATCTAATGGGGTTCTGTAATCGCTCATATGTTGAAGGATATCCTCTTGTAACGCTCAACTTGACTCTGAATGGCTTCAAGATGGATAGATTCAATTGTGTACCTAATACTTACGGTTATTGAGATATTGAGGAAAAGATTTGAACCTTTTGAGCATTTTGGATAATTCTGAGCTTTCTTTACGTTCACCAGAGAAAGTAATGCGTCCGTCTGTCATGGGATCTGCTCGCCTTACTAGGTTTAGTTTTAGCCGCTCAATGATTCGGCGCGCTACTTCTAATAATTGGAAAGCAACAAGGTCCTCTATTGAACTTGATGAATATGGTCGTGGCCGTATTATTTATCGGGTTGAAGCAGAAGGTCATGTTTTTCATTTTGTGGCTTTCACTACCACCATTGACGAATCTCAGCATACTGATCGTGTCATTGCTGATGCTTGGGAAATTTCCGCTGCTCTCATAGAAGGAGAGGTCACTCAAGATCTCTTAGATTTCTTGACCGAAGAAGTTCCTAAACAAGAAGACAGCAGACTTGATTCACGGGTGCTTGTTTTGACACGCGGAAACCGTAGCGTCCGCTTTTATGAATACTTAGTAGATCACCTCGCTTCGGGCTCTCAACCAAATCCTGAATTAGTGGGAGATGCGGGATACATCATGAGAAGTACTGCTTTTTATGGGAACGGAAAGTTTGGTATGCGTTCGTTTTTAGGGTTTGATTCCAAACATCCACTTTCTGCTCCCTACCGGGCACAATTTCTTGCCGCATGGCTTTTCCGAGAAGCTAGTTACGACTCCGTGGAATATTGTGCTCAAATCAGAAATCCAGAAAAAGCAGTTGCTTTCAACAAAGAGTGGTGTCGCTTTTTTGGTTTAGGGAATTCAACCGGCCTTGGATTAGTGCCGTGGGCAATGAAACACCCTGAAGAGGTAAACGCCTGGGTAGGCATTCGTGAAATAGCTTTAGCGAATGTGAGAAAGTTGCCTGGTTCTGCTGAACGGATTGAAATATTAGAAAAGTGGATTGATCAGGGCTATTTACATTTTTCTTCATTCAACGGAGAAGACTGCTGGCCATGGATGGGCCCCGATTCACTGTCCTCTGCGATTCTTGAGATTCAAAATCAATTTTCCCTGCTAAAGAGCGATGAATACCCATTTGATGCTCTTTATCTTTGGTCAGAGCATCAAGGAGATGAGATTAACGAGTTAGTTGTTTCTTTATTGTTGGAACTTGATGAAACGAGTGATGAAGAAATTGATCAATTTCTTAGGGTGAATAGTTCTCATTTACCTGATTTGTCACTGACAATTGAAGATCTAAAGAAAAAGTTTGTTGAGAAATATTCCTGGCTGGATGAACTAAACCTTGAAAGCCCCAACGCGGAATATTTTTGGTGGGTTTACTCTGACCATGCCGAAGAACCACGTCGTGCCGCACGTTCTATTCTTGACCCAGAGCATCGAGAGATGCCTATTGATATTGCTCTTCGACTCAATGAACTAAGGAAGGACCTCAACAAAAGTGAAAACGATACAAAAATAAGTGAGTTTCTTAAAGATTCGCCGCAACACGGAATAGCGATAAATCGGTTAGTTAAAGAATCTGGCCCGTACAGCGAACCAAGAGAGAATGTCTGCGATCTTGATCACGTCCCACTGAATTTACAACGCTTTCAATTAGCTATGTATGGGATGGATAATTTTAAAGCCCAGTCAACTGATTGGGTCAGAGTAACTCTATTTCAAGGAGCTCCAAGAATTACTGAGCTGTGTTCTGATACATCGGATGACTGGGTTTGGCCACAACAGCCAAAAGGAACCAACGAAGATTTAGAGAAAGAGCCTGTATGAGCGATGACATCGTTTCAGTATCTCCTCGCGAAATCCATGATCTCGTACAAAGAGCAAGCCGAGTAAAAGGTTGCGAAGCAAGCGTCGCTGAAAAGATTGCGTCAAGAATTACTTTCAGTGAGGTATATAACGGAGGCGGTATAAATAGTTGGCTGCAAATAGCTGCTGGCGAGGTTGGGGCACTCAACGAAACATTTCGCTTAAGCCAAGTCCTTGATTCCATTCCTTCTGAAAATTCTTCGAGTTTCACTTGGGATCCTCCTATTTCTTTTGCATTAATTTCTGAACCTTTAGATCTTTTACAATCACACGGATTTACTTGGTCATGTGAACCAGAAGTAGTTACCGGAGAGTCTTTAGTAGAACGTGTTTATTTAATCGAACAGGCTTCCGCTAATAGCCCTACGAAGGAAAAACTAGCTACTGCTTTTTCTGAAGGTGTCCAGGTGAACAAGTCCGACTGGAAAGATTTGACTGATATTGCTGCTAACTTTCTTCTTTCGGAAGAAATTCTGGATGACGCTGAATCACTACTTACAAACGAGTGACAATGACACTAATAACTCTTGACGAAATAGAAATCACTACAAAAGAAGCTTTAATTAAACATGGAGCTTCCGAGGGAATCGCTGCTTTAGTTGCTCATGCGGTTCGAACAGCTGAAGGAAATGGGAATCGAATCTGCGGCCTTTACTACGTGGAGAGTTACTGTCGTCAACTCGCCAGTGGCCGAGTTGACGGTGTTGTTAAACCCACAATTAATGTTGACCGACCAGGAACGGTAAGAGTTGACGGCCATTTTGGTTTCGCTCAATCAGCTTTCGCTGCTGGCTTTGCTACTGCTCTCGAAGCAGCTCGAAATAACGGTGTATGTGCTTATTCAATTGAGCACTCTCAGACCTGCACTTCACTGGGTTATTTCACTGAACAATTCGCTCAAGCAGGAATGTTAGCTATTGGAGCTACAAATGCTTCAGCAGTGGTTGCCCCCCCGGGCGGCACCACTCCTGTGTTAGGAACGAATCCAATTGCGATGGCCGTACCTGATGGCCAAGGCGGCGTTGCTTTCCAATTTGACTTCAGTACTAGTGCTATCGCTATGGGCAAAATCACAATGGCTGCAGCAGCTGGAAAGCCTATACCTCTGGGATGGGCTGTTGACGCTAACGGTGAGCCCACAACTGACGCTAAAGCTGCTCTAGAAGGTTCAATGTTGTCTGCTGGAGGGTACAAGGGGTACGGCTTTGGACTTATGGCAGAACTTTTAGCTGGCGCCCTTACTGGCTCACGACTCAGCGTTGAAGTACCTCCTCTTAAAGCACCCGAAGGACCCCCTCACGATCTGGGGCAGTTTTATTTCGTTATTGATCCTGTTGCTTACGATCAAAACTTCCTTCAGAGATTAAAAGAATTGGCCGATGTTATTGAAAGTCAACCAGGAGCGCGTTTGCCCGGAAGTAATCGTGTGCCGCCAAATGAGGTTGAAGTTGATCCTGCTCTATGGGATTTGATCACTAAATTAATTTGAAGGGATTTGAGCCGCATGAGCGGTGACTCTGACCGCATCTGGTCCACTATCCCCCGCTAACCAATGTCGACGACAGCGAAGTTCATAAGTGACTTGATGGTTCTCTGGGTCATCAACAACCAATAATTCTCCGTCATATACCTGCACTCCGTCTACAAGGCGAGCGTTATGAGTCGCTCGTGAACCACACCAGCATCTGGCTTCTACCTGTACTTCCACAGATTCATCCGCGAGCTCTAGAAGGCGTCGTGTTCCATCAAATAAAAGTCCTTGGAATGAAGTTAAGAGCCCAAAGGCGTAAACGTCAGTATCTAATTCGTCTACCACTCGGGCGAGTTGATCTATTTGTTCAGGCTGATAGAACTGCGCTTCGTCGCAAATAATGTAGTCAAGGGACCCATGACGTTCTTTCATTGCGAGAGCTAAGTCGTATAGGTCTAGACGCGGTCCTACTTCAACGGCATCAGCAGAAACGCCTAAAGCACTAGAGACTTTCCCGTCTGCTCGGTCTAATTGACTACATAAGATACCTTTTAGCCCGCGTGAGGTCAGATTGTGATGAATCTGCAAGGCAAGTGTGCTTTTACCTGATCCCATAGTTCCAAAAGAGAAACGCAGCAAAGCCATTATGAACACCCACTTGTAGCGCCACAATCAGTACACACATAACATGATCCGGCTCTCTGCATAGACACTCCACATTGCATACACAATGGGGCATCAGGCGATGAACTCATAGCTAATTGTGCGGCAAACTGTGTTGCTGATGGGACACTTGGTGGATCTGGTGGAACATCTGATCCTTGGCGCGTGTCCGTTGTTGCCTCTATAACACCAGGAAGAGTAGGTTCACTACGTTCACTAACGGTAAGAATATTAAGTTCCGCTCGTTCTTCGGCAGTTAAATATTCAACAGCGAGCCGCCTGAAGAGGTAATCGATCAAACTTGATGCGATACGAAGTTCAGGATCATCTGTCATGCCTGCGGGCTCAAAACGCATTCCGGTGAACGCTTCAACATAGGCTCGTAAAGGAACTCCGTATTGAAGTCCGTGGCTTAGAGAGATCGCAAAAGCATCCATAATCCCTGCCATTGTTGACCCTTGTTTCGAAACCCGAAGAAAGATCTCACCAGGTGACCCATCTTCAAACTCACCGACAGTAGCCCAACCTTTGCAGTCAGCTACACGGAATTCAAATGTTCTTGATGCCCGACTACGTGGCAACTTTCGTCGAACAGGTTCCCCGAACGAAGCACCAATCTTTTCCACTGCTTCTGCCGGGTCTGAACTCTTAGACTCATTTTTTCCTGTAGACAATGGTTGACCTAATTTACAGTTGTCGCGATAAATAGCTACAGCCTTTAAACCTAACTTCCAGGACTCCATGTACAGTTCTTCTACATCGTCAACTGTCACCTCTTCTGGCATGTTGCATGTTTTAGAGATAGCTCCCGATAAAAATGGTTGAACCGCTCCCATCATGCGTACATGCCCAAGGTGATGAATACTGTTATCTCCCATGGATGTAGCAAAAACTGGATAATGGTTTTCTTTTAATTCAGGGCTTCCTACTACTGTCTGATTTTCATTTATATAGTCAACGATCGCTTCAGATTCGTCAGATGTGTAACCAAAATTCTCTAAAGCGCGTGGAATTGTTTGGTTAACAATTGACATGGTCCCGCCACCCACTAAACGCTTCATCTTCACAAGACTGAAGTCAGGTTCAATACCTGTTGTGTCACAGTCCATTAACAGTCCAATGGTTCCTGTAGGAGCAAGAACTGTTGCTTGACTATTACGTACTCCAACACGCTGAGCAAGGGCACAAGCTTCAAACCATGCCTCACGGCCAGCTTCCCCTACTCCCGGCGCTCTAGCCGTATCTAATAGTTCGGCAGCTTCACGATGTTGGTCCAAAACTCTCAACATCGGCTCACGGTTAGTTTCAAATCCTTCAAACGGTCCTAAACGGTCAGCGAGACGAGTTGAAGTTCTATATGCATGTCCTGTCATAAGCGATGTTAAAGCCGCCGAAATTTCTCGCCCTTCATCACTGTCATAAGGAAGACCTAACGCCATCAATAAAGCGCCGAGATTTGCATATCCCATGCCTAATTGACGAAATGCTCTAGTTGTCTCTCCGATCGCTTCGGTTGGATAGTCAGCATTTGAAACCAAAATGTCTTGAGCAGTAAAAATAACCTCAATTGCGTGACAGAAACCCTCTATATCAAAAGCTTCTATTCCTGATCCCTTGTCTGATTCAAGAAAGGTCAACAAATTTAGACTGGCCAAATTACAAGCTGAATTGTCTAAATGGACATATTCGCTGCATGGGTTGCTTGCGGTTATTGGTCCTGTATTTGAAGCGGTGTGCCAACGGTTGATCGTTGTATCAAATTGCAAACCTGGGTCAGCACATTCCCAAGCCGCTTGAGACATCTGACGAAATAGATCTCGTGCTTTCACTGTGTCTATGACCGAACCGTCTGTTCTCGCAACTAGCTCCCAATCAGCGTCTGAAACCACTGCCTCCATGAATTCATCTGTTACTCGTACAGAGTTGTTTGCATTTTGAAACTGGACAGAGTGAATATCTGCTCCATTGAGGCTCATATCGAATCCAGCATTCTCAAGTGCTTTCATCTTCTTTTCTTCTAAGGCCTTACACCAAATGAATTCTTCAATATCTGGGTGATCTGCATCCAGAATGACCATTTTGGCTGCACGTCGAGTTTTCCCACCGCTCTTGATTGTTCCTGCAGAAGCATCAGCACCCCGCATGAAACTAACCGGGCCGCTCGCATCTCCTCCGCCTTTAAGTTTTTCATGTGAAGAACGAATCCGACTGAGATTAACTCCTGAACCTGATCCTCCTTTGAATATGGTTCCTTCTTCCACATACCAATTAAGAATGGAACTCATTTCATCCTCTACGGAAAGAATGAAACATGCTGAAGCTTGTTGGGGAACTCCCTCTACCCCTATGTTGAACCATACTGGTGAGTTGAATGCTGCTCGTTGATGAACAATGAGAAACTTGAGTTCGTCTGAAAATACTGCCGCCTCAGACTCATCTTCAAAGTATCCCTGATTCATCCCCCAAGAAGCGATCGTGTCTGCAACTCGATCAGCTACCTGTTTGAGGGAAAATTCTCTTTCGTCAGTGTTTAGTGTTCCACGAAAATATTTCTGTGCAAGAATATTGGTCGCATTGACCGACCAATTAGAAGGGATTTCTATACCGGTTTGTTCAAAAGCTACGGATCCATCTCGATGGTCAACTAATCGTGCATCCCGGTATTCCCATTGAAGGGTTTCGTAAGGAGATTCTCCTTCTTTAGTGAAATATCTTCTAAACCCGAGAACACCTCGGTTTGTCCTTACCTCCATTTATTTCTCATCCTTTTCTTTCAGGTGCCCTTCGACTCATACTGTGACTAGTTCTTTGGAAGATTTTCATTTTAGATCTTTTTCATTTGCGATCTTGGAACCCTAGAAAGCAAATTAAAAACAGCGACGGAAGACCCAGGTCAAAGACCGTACGTAAGACTCCATATGGGGCCCTGTTCCGAGTCTTAACGTCAACACACCAATCCTGTTGCATTAACGCGTCATGCCGGAATCTCCCGTCGCTGATTGTAAATCTCACTTTACGGGAGTTCCCTTGTGGATCGAAATAGGAAAATGTTGTGGAAATCGGGAGTAGTTCTCCACAGGCTTTACTACGGTACGTTGAATCATGAAACAGATATTTCCGTCGGAAAAGACCTTGGAACCAATTGATTTTTATGATCGAAGACGAGTTTCGCATACTGATCGTCCTTGGCTCATATTGAACATGATTGCTTCTATAGATGGGGCTACTCATATTTCTGGGACCTCAGGTGGCTTAGGAGGCCCAGCAGATCAAAAAGTTCTAGCCACTTTACGTTCTTTCGCTGATGTGATCTTGGTCGGGAGTGGCACCGTTCGTGCCGAAAATTATGGTGTTCCTGGTATACCGAGCAATGAGTCAGGGCGTCGTCGATCTGAGCGGGAGCAAAGTGTACGTCCCCGATTAGCTGTGGTTTCCGGTTCAGGTAATTTAGACCCTTCGATCCCAATGTTTGATATAGATCAGGAAGAAGGATCTGTTCCTTTGATTTACACAACAAAAGCAGGGGCTGAAAATCTGTTCGAAAATTTTGAAAGCAGAGCAGAAATAGTGGTATTTGATTCTGAACAGGTGGATATGACTCGTGTTTTAGAAGATCTGCATGGTCGTGAAGTATCTGTAGTTCTCGGTGAAGGAGGACCTTCTCTGAACCATCAATTAACTGAGGCCCAGCTTGTTGACGAGCTTTGTTTAACAATTTCGCCCATTGTGACTGGGGGAACAGGCACTGGAATTGCAAGTGGCCCTGTTCTTTCAAATCCAAATAGATTTCATCTAGCGGGATTGGCGACTCAAGATGAGTTTTTGTTCTGCAACTACCTTGCAGAGTAATACCTAACCAGCTTTTATGATTTATCTCATTAATGGTGGATAAATTTTCCACTATCCAAGAGGAACAATTAGCTGTTGACCTGGAATAAGGTTTGATCCTCCATTCAAGTTTTTAAGATCATGAACAGTGACTCGAATATCTCGCCCTGAAGGAGTAACAATTTTTGCTATTGACCAGAGCGTGTCTCCTGGTTGAACCATATAAACAGTTGTTTCGCCTGCTGCTCCAGCAGGGGCTGATCCTGGTTTTTCTGTAATTCTTCCTACTAATTCTCCCCCAAATAATGAAATCATAAAGACAGTCATAGCTAAAAGAACTGAGACCCCTAGTCTGCGACGGCGATATACGTGAGCTGGAAGCCGTAAAGAATGACGAGTCGCGTGAGGGTGAGAAGCGGGAATGTGTGTTATTGCTGTCATAGTTACATCCTTTCTTATGGGTGTGACATCTTTTGCTGTTCATAAAAATGAGAGACAAATTTCTCTGAAAACCACAGAGTTTTAAAGAAATGCTTGACATGAAACATTTGTTCGGCAAACATATGTACGGAGAACAGGTGTTCGTTCATATAATATATATTATCGAACATATGTTCGATTACAACATTTAATTATTTTTGGTGGAAATTATGGAAAAGAAACTCACTAAGCGGCAGCAACAAATTTTGGATTTCATTGATTCAACTGTCCGTAATCGGGGTTATCCCCCTTCGGTTCGAGAAATTGGTGAGGCAGTCGGATTGACGTCTCCTTCGACAGTTCATTCTCATATGTCCACACTTCAGGATCGGGGTTACATTGAACGCGACCCTTCCATCCCAAGAGGAATAAAAGTGCGGCGCGATCCCGCCACTGGGTTAACAGGTGAGCGTGGAGAAGTTCGGCATGTGCCTCTCGTCGGTGATGTTGCTGCAGGTGCCCCATTATTAGCACAGGAACATATTGAAGAATCATTACCGTTGCCTGCATCTTTTACTGGGGAAGGCGACCTTTTCATGTTGCGCGTGAAAGGTGACTCCATGATTGATGCCGGAATCTTTGATGGTGACTATGTAGCTGTTCAATCACAATCCCATGCCAATTCGGGTGATCTAATTGTTGCTCGTATTGAAGGCCCCGCCGGAGAAGAAGCTACTGTTAAGCACTTTCGTCAAGAAGGCAGTGAAGTTGTCTTAATCCCAGCCAATCCAACTTTGTCTGAAATGCGTTACCCCGCAAAAGATGTAACTATCGAAGGTCGCGTAGTAACAGTTCTTAGGAAAATTTAGACAGATACTCTTGCTTATCTAATGCCCAAATATCATGCGGCTCACTAGGAAAATGAGAGAGATAACGGCGATCTATAACGACAAAACCAAGCCTTTTCGCTACGGCTTGAGATCGATAATTTTCTGGCAATATTGTACTGAATAAACGTTCTTGGGATAATTCGTGAAATCCATACCGGATTGCTTCTTGACCTGCTTCCGTAGCGTAGCCCAGTCCCCAATAGTCAGGATGAAGTGTCCAGCCGACTTCAACGCCAGGCCAGTCATGACGTTCTGGATTATGTAACCCAGTACGTCCTACAAAATTTCCTGTATTTTTTTCTTCAAGTGCCCACATTCCTGTGCCACGTAATTGCCACTGGCCTGCAAAGGCAGCCAATGCATACCAGGCTTCAGCCCTTCCCTCCTCTTCTGAAGTTCTAAGTGCTGCTCTAACTTCTGGGCTATGCACCATTGACAAATAGTCTTCAAAATCTGAGTCTTTAAAAGGACGAAGAACTAACCTCTCTGTTTCAAGAGTTGGGCAAACAGTCATAGTTGTTCCATTTTCAAGAGAGTAAATCTACTAAAGCTTTGAATGTTCTCTCTATCGGATCTCTTTGCACATTCTCATCTGCTGTATGTGCAAGCGTTGGATCACCAGGGCCAAGATTTACAGCCGGAATGCCTTGTTCAGCAAAAAATGCTACATCTGTCCATCCCAATTTTGCTGTAACAGAAAGATTGTTTTCTTCGATAAGTGAAGAAATAACTGGGTGACTTAGCCCTGGCGGAGCTGCGGGGGCATGGTCTACCAAGGTCATCTGATCTTCGTCATCAAGATATGGTGCAAACACTTCCCTAACATGCGCCTCTGCCTCTTCACCACTTCTATCAGGGGCATACCGATGGTTTACGACCAAGACAAGTTCATCTGGTACTACATTTCCAGCAATTCCACCTGAGATG
>Ga0066845_10000212_pt1 | contig 17708 bp, 16 predicted proteins | sample ETNtaG_31_FD_65488 | JGI IMG/M metagenome (GOLD analysis project Ga0066845, IMG submission 65488) | Marine microbial and viral communities from oxygen minimum zone, Eastern Pacific Ocean - ETNP201310SV78 | ecosystem: Environmental > Aquatic > Marine > Oceanic | place: Pacific Ocean: Eastern...
GCTCTTGAAACGGGAGAATTCGTAACAGGTAAAATTCACAATAGAGTTAAAGGAGGCTTTGCTGTCGAAGTTGAAGTCGTTAAAGCTTTTTTGCCAGGTTCACTTGTTGATGTAAGACCATTAAAAGAAGCTCCTGACATTGAAAACACCATACAAGAATTTAAAGTAATTAAATTAGACTATAAAAGAAATAATGTAGTTCTATCAAGAAAAGCAGTTTTAGAAAAAAATAATTCTGCAGTTAAGGTTGAGTTATTGAAAAATCTTGATGAAGGTCAGATTGTAAAAGGAATTGTTAAAAATATAACTGATTATGGAGCATTCATTGATTTAGGTGGCTTGGATGGACTATTGCACATAACAGATATCTCATGGTCTAGGGTTACTGATCCATCTGAGCATTTAAATGTTGGAGAAGAAATAGATGTAAAAGTTTTGAGTTTTGATAAAGAAAAACTTCGAGTTTCCTTAGGATTAAAACAAATTCAAAACGATCCTTGGGAAAATGTTGAGTCTAATTATTCTGTAGGTGGTATCTATGAAGCAGAAGTTTCAAATATTACTGATTATGGATGTTTTGCCCAACTCGAAGAAGGTATTGAGGGCCTTATCCATTTATCTGAGCTAGACTGGACAAGCAAAAATATTCATCCTTCTAAAGTAGTTGAGATGGACCAAAAAATTAAAGTTATGATTTTAGAAATTGATCACGATAAGAGAAGAATATCATTAGGTTTAAAACAAACAAAGCCTAACCCTTGGACTGATTTTTCAAACAAATACGGAATTGGGGACAAAGTTGAAGGCAATATAAAATCAATAACTGACTTTGGAATTTTTGTCGGTCTGGAAGGTGATATTGATGGGTTAATTCATTTATCTGATATTTCGGATGATGAGGATCCTAAGGAATCTCTAGACAGTTATAAAAAAGATCAGAAATTAGAGTGTATAGTTTTTGCTATTGATGCAGAAAGAGAAAGAATTTCCCTTAAATTGAGTGAATAGTCAAAAAAAAGAAACCTTTACACGATCAGATATAGAAAAATCTCTAAAGAAAGAATTCTCAAACCTATCAAAAAATGAAATATCTGAAGCAATTGATATTATATTAGAGTCTATAATTGAAACTGTGGCCTTAGATGAAAAAGTAGAAATAAGAGGTTTTGGAACTTTTTCTAAGAAATTAATTAGGCCTAGAAAGTTCGTTAATCCAAAAACTAAAGAAGTGTCATATATAGGTGAAACCTCTGTTATGCACTTTAAACCTTCCAAATTATTGATAAAGAAATGATTATAGTAGCAATCGATGAATCAACTTTTGAAAGAGCATCAGAAATAATAGATAGTCTTGATTCAAAAAAATGTATGGTAAAGATTGGAAGTGTTGCTTTTAATTCTATTGGTCACGAAATCATTAGATTTGCTGCTGGGGAAGGATTTGACATATTTCTGGATCTTAAGCTTCACGACATACCAAATACTGTTAAAAAATCTATTCAAGGATTAGCTTCCTTGCCTATTAGTATGTTAACAATTCATACCTCCGGTGGTAAGGATATGATGATGGCTGCTATGGATGCTGTTTCAGGATCTCAAATAAAAGTCTTTGGTGTCACTGCTTTAACCAGTCTTAATAATGATGATACAAACCAGATATTTCAAAGAACTACTTCAGAACAAGTAAATGCAATGTTAGATTTGGCTGAATCGGCTGGCATAGATGGAGTTGTATGTTCGCCACTCGAACTAGAACTTGTTAGTCAACGTAAAACTTTGTTATCAATAACTCCTGGCATAAGATTAAAAAGTTCAAATGATGATCAAAAGAGAGTTATGACACCTAAAGAAGCGCTCGATTTAGGCACAGACTATCTAGTCATTGGAAGACCAATCACTAATTCTGATGATATAAAGAAATCATTCGAAGAAATTTATCAAAGTATTCAATGAATATTTCAAGAACTCCAAAGTACTTATTTGAAAATGATATTCTGCAATTTGAATCTCTAATCAATGATTTCACTGATACTATTTATGACGAATTTGATGCAATATCAAAAGAGTTGGAAGTTAAACAAAAAATAGATGACTTATTTGAAGGAGAATTAGTAAATTACACCGAGAATCGAGCAGCTACTCATCCATATGAAAGAAAAAGACACAAACTCTATCATTTAGGTCCTGGATATTTTTTAGAACAAAACGCCAAAGAAAGAGCACTTTTCCAATTTGCTAGAAAAATAAATTTTGAGGCAACCCCTACCTGGTTGGAATCATGGTTATTGCCATATAAAAAAGTAAATCTGATTACATTGGGTATTGGAGGATCTTATGAAGGACCTAAATTACTTAAAGAAAGCATGAGTTCGAAATGGATTTCAGAAAAAATTGAGCATCATTTTATTACAGGATCTGATAAAAAAGAATTTGATTCAAAAATTGAAAAACTTGATCCTAAAAAAACATTTTTTATAGTATTTTCAAAATCATTTTTAACTCAAGAGACTGTTGAACTTTTTAAGGAAGCAATTACATGGTCTAAGGATCATGATAAATTTTTGTTTATAACCTCTAATCCAGATGAAGTAAAAAAATATGAATGCTTTGGTAAAAGATTTGATGAAAATCCGATGGAAAATTCGATTTACACTTTTGATGAAACTATCGGTGGAAGATACTCTATTTGGCTAGATATAATTTCTAACATATATGGAGATAGGAATTTTATTGAAGGCGGCCGCCGGGCAGATCAGCATCTAATAGACAGTTCTGATTATTTAAATTTCGTAAAAAGGCTTTCATATACTGATATATGGAATCACAATACTAAAGAAAAAAATGTAAGAGCAGTCCTATCATATGTATGGCCTTTTCGCTCTTTTCCAGATTATGTTCAACAACTTGAAATGGAGTCGCTAGGTAAACATGCTAATCCAAGCTCACAATTTAAAAAAACTGGGCAAGTAGTTTTTGGTGGGTATGGCCCAACTGCTCAGCATTCTTATTTTCAACTTTTACATCAAGGAACAAATGAGATTTGTGCAGATATTATTGCATCAAGCGAAGATAAGAAAAGCCTACCTTATGCTCAAGCGATCACCCAATCAAAACTTCTTGCTTATGGAGAAGAGGATAAAGAATTCGACAACCCTTACGCAGCGAAGTTAGCTGAAAGAAGCGGAGATATATTTAAGATAAATGGGAATGTGCCTGTAAATTTATTTCTTTTAAATAAAACAGATCCATTTACATTAGGTTATTTAATAGCAACATGGGAGCATAGAACTTTTATCACAGCTTGTATGTTAGGAATTAATCCTTTTGATCAATTTGGTGTAAGCGCTGGCAAGATTTATACTAAGAAATACCTAGATAACAAAGATTAAAAGCAAAAATATTTTTCGTTATGTCTATTAATTTAAAGAAAGTTCCTAATACGCCTGGGGTTTATAAATTTTTTAATAATCATGAAATTATTTATATTGGCAAGGCAAAAGACCTTAAAAAAAGAGTTTCTTCTTACTTTGGAAAATCTCATAAAGACAGAAAGACGTCACAGATTAAATTTCTTACTGACAAAGTAGAAACTTTTACAACAAAAAATGAGGTTGAAGCTTTGTTGCTTGAGCAAATGCTCATTAAGGAAAATAAACCTAAATTTAATATACTTTTAAGAGACGACAAGACTTATCCGTACATATATTTCTCTTCAGATCATGATTATCCAGGTGTTTATTTAAAGAGAACAAAAAAAGCAGTTGATAGAAATTACTTTGGACCATTTGTCAGCTCAGAGGCTGTCAAAAAATCAATCAAAGAAATTCAAAAAATATATAAAGTGAGAAATTGCAGCGATACCACTTTTGCTAACAGAACTAGACCTTGTATTGAATATCAAATGAAAAGGTGTTCAGCTCCTTGTGTAAATCATATAAAAAAGGTTGATTACTTTGAGGATATAACTGGTGCAAAGTCATTTATTTCTTCCTCTGATAAGAAAACTATCCAAAGATTGGCTAAAGATATTGATGCTGCTGTAAATAAATTAGACTTTGAAAAAGCTGCTGAAATAAGAGATCGTTTGAACAGATTAAATTTATTAAAGGAGGAGCAATCAGTTGTAACGTATGCTACAGATGTAGACATTTTTTCTGTGCACTCAGAATTAACTTATCTTGGCGTATCAATTATTGTTGTGAGAAATGGAAAAATAAGAGGCACAAAGACTCACCTTATAAAGCAGGCTCATTTTGAAAATATAGAAGATGTTTATCAAAGCGCCATTGTTAATTTTTATGACTATCAAACAGATATCCCAAAAAAGATTTTATGCACTAACCCCCTAGATAATAATAAATTGTTAGAGGATATGTTTAATACTAAACATAAAAAGAAAGTAAGAATTATTCACTCGCCCAATAAATCAATAAGACCTATTTTTAATTTATGTAGGCTCAATGCAAAACAGGTTATAAAAAATCATATTAGCAAAGAGGACAAGTATACGCATGCAATTCAGGAGCTTAGCAATTACTTGGGTTTAGAAAATATTAGAAAGATTGAGGGTTATGATGTCAGTCATTTTTCAGGTGATAATGCTGTAGCATCCTGCGTAGTGTTTTCTAATCAAGGACCTGAAAAAAAGAATTATAGGTTATTTAATATTCCTGCAGAATTATCTGGTAACGATATTGGCTCGCTTAAGCATGTTATTCAAAGAAGAATCAAATATTATGCTGATTTAGAGTTAAAACCTGATGTAATTTTAATTGATGGTGGTAAAAATCAACTTAATTTTGTTAATTCAATTATTGATAAATCAGATCATCATGACATCAAGGTTATTTCAATCGTAAAAGGTTCAAAAAGAATACGAGCTACTGAAACCATAATAAGTGAAGATGGTATTATTGAATTAGATAAATACTCTAAGGCTTTTTCGATACTTCAAGAGATTCGTGATGAGTCACATAGGTTTGCACTTCGAGCACAAAGAAATAAAAAAAGAAAGAAAATTTCCCAATCTGAATTAGACTCTATCAAAGGTGTTGGAACAATTTTAAAAAAACGTCTACTTATGAAATTTAAAAGCATTGAGAATATTAAATCCGCTGATATTAAAGAATTAATGACTGTTGAAGGTATAAATGAGAAAATAGCTGTGGAAATAAAAAATTATAGATGATGGTTAATATAATAAATTTAATAACACTCTCAAGGATTTTTCTTGCTTTAATTATATCTTCTTTAATTATCATAGGAGAAAGTTATGTCATAGTATTGGTACTTTTCTTCTTTGCAGGTATTAGTGATTATTTGGATGGTTTTTTAGCAAGAAAATATAATGCAACATCTCAAATTGGAGAAATATTAGACCCGATTGCAGATAAGATATTAATAGTTTTTATATTGATTACCCTGAGCGTGAATCTATCTAGTTTTTTATTAGCTTTTTCGTCTTCACTAATTATCTCAAGAGAAATTTGGGTTAGTGCATTAAGAGATTATTGCTCTAGAAGAGCGATTACTAATGCCACCAAAGTTACGTATCTTGCTAAGGTCAAAACATCAGTGCAATTATTTACGATATCTCTGTATCTGCTCGGACTTGCAATAAATAATATGATGTTGATTGTTATTGGAGATGCTTTTTTAATTTTATCTGTTTTAGTAACAATATATACAGGGTATGAGTACACCATGAATGTGATTAAGAGCAAATAACATGAAAGTTTCAATTATTGGTCATGGTTTTGTAGGAAAGGCATTGGAGAATGGACTTAATGATGAAGTTAAAACTCTAATAATTGACCCTATTTATAAGAATAAAATATCAGATATATGCTCATTTAATTCAGATGTGGTCTTTATTTGCGTGCCTACTCCAATGAGAGATAACGGAGACCAAGATTTAAATATATTAAATGAAGTAATTGACGATATTAATAAAATTAAAATTAGTGCTGAAATTGTCATCAAGAGTACTGTTTTACCAAGCAATATTACAAATATAAAAAAACTAATTCCTAATGTTATCTACAATCCAGAATTCTTAACAGAAAGCAGTGCTAATGAAGATTTCATTAATGCAGAGTTAATTGTTCTTGGTGGAAATAATAAGAATGTTAGTAAAATTTCATCATTTTATAAAGACCATACTAAATGCGTATCTAATAACATTATTCATACGGATTTAATTACAGCTTCTTTAATTAAATATACTATAAATTCTTTTCTTGCATCTAAGGTAATATTTTTTAATGAATTAAATAGCTTATTTAAAAAATCAGGAACAAATGAAAGTTGGGAAAATTTCATTAAAGCAATATCTTCAGATTCGCGTATTGGAAAATCGCATATGCAGGTACCTGGACCAGATGGAAGATATGGTTTTGGAGGTGCTTGCTTTCCAAAAGATTCTCAAGCACTATATCAATATTCCACATCCCTAGAAAGCCCGCTTCATATCTTAAAAAAAGTAATTGATATCAATAACAATATTAGAAGTTCTTATGATTCTGCTACTAACAGAGAACACCAACAGAATATAAAATTTTTAACAAAGGAATAGATTTCTTTCACTTTAATCACTAAGACATATACAATAACCAATTTATGGCTGGATGGCAGAGTGGTTATGCAGCGGCCTGCAAAGCCGTTTACGCCGGTTCGATTCCGGCTTCAGCCTCCACTTCTATAAATTTGGAGATTTATTTTAGATTTACTTGTAAAATATTGCTTATGTAAAAGCCCGGGTGGTGGAATTGGTAGACACAAGGGACTTAAAATCCCTCGCTAGCAATAGCGTGCCGGTTCAAGTCCGGCTCCGGGTACCATTTATGTTAAATTATTAACATATTTGAAAAAAGAGGAGTTTACATTTTGAACGATAATCTTGAAAAACCTTTAATAAATAACGGGGAGATTAACGTATCTCTATTAATAAAAGAATTATGGGCTAAGAAATTATTTATAGTATCACTAACTTCTATTGCAGCAATCATATCTGTTTTATATTCCTTATCTATACCCAATGTATATAGATCTCAAGCTCTTTTAGCGCCAGCAGGTAATCAATCTCAAGACATTTCTTCAAGTTTAGGAGGTTTATCAAGCTTAGCTGGCTTTGCTGGTATATCTCTTCCAGGTACAAATGATTCCAAGAAACAAGAAGCCTTAGCAATCTTAAATTCACACCAATTCATTGAAGAATTTATTATTAAACATGACTTGGTTGTTCCAATTATGGCTGCTACTGGTTGGGATAAAGACTCAAATCAGCTAATCATTAATGAAGACTTATATGATGTTGAAAGAAAAATATGGAAAAAGAAAGACGGTAAGGATATAAAACCGTCGATTCAAGAAACAGTTAGAAGCTTTAGAGAAATGGTGTCTAGCTTAAATGATAAAAGAACCGGTTATACACAAATTTATGCTGATACATTCTCTCCAAGTATGTCAAAAGATTGGGTAGATTGGCTTATTGCAGATCTTAATAAATATATTATGGAAGTTGATCTAAAAAGAGCTGAAAATTCTCTTGAGTATTTAAATTCACAAATCAATCAAACAGCAATACCAGAATTGAAACAAGTTATGGCACAGCTGATTAAGTCTGAACAAAAAACAATTATGTTATCTCAGTCTTCGCCTGAATATGTTTTTAAGATTCTTGATAAACCTATTATTCCAGACTTAAAACTCAAACCTAAAAGAGCAATAATTTGTATTGTTGGAACTATATCAGGCTTCATAATTACTTTGTTAATAACCATAGTATTAATATTTAGAAAAAAAATAAAAATAACATAATGAGAATTATTGTTACAGGATCAGCTGGATTTATCGGCTCATTTCTTACTCAACGATTATTAGAAAGGGGTGATGAAGTTATAGGAGTGGATAATCACAATGATTATTACGATCCTAAATTAAAAGATGATCGTTTAAGTCAGTTTAATGATAATAAAAAATATACCCACTATCGGTGTGATATTTCAGACAAAAATCAAATCGATGATATCTTTAAAAAAAACCAACCAGAAAAAGTGGTTAACCTTGCTGCTCAAGCTGGGGTAAGGTATTCCATGGAAAATCCTCAATCTTATGTTGACAGTAATATTATTGGATTTACAAACATTCTTGAGGCTTGTAGGCATAACAATGTTAAGCATCTTGTATACGCAAGTAGCTCTAGTGTATATGGAGCAAATACCTCGATGCCTTTTTCAATTCATCATAATATTGACCATCCTCTTAGCCTTTATGCTGCAAGTAAAAAGGCTAATGAGCTATTTGCTCACACTTATAGTAATTTATATAACTTACCAACCACCGGCTTGAGATTTTTTACTGTATACGGGCCATGGGGAAGGCCAGATATGGCTCTGTTTAAATTTACAAAAGCAATTTTAAATGGCGATACTCTTCAAGTTTTTAATTATGGAAATCATAAAAGAGACTTCACTTATGTTGATGATATTGTCGAAGGAATCACAAGGGTTATGGATAAACCAGCAGAACCAAACACAGAATGGTCAAGCAATGATCCTGATCCAGGATCTAGTTTCGCTCCGTGGCGTGTTTACAATATCGGGAATAATAATCCAGTTGAGCTTAATGATTATATAAATGCAATTGAAAAAGCTACTGGCATCGAAGCAAAGAAAGAATTACTTCCATTACAACCTGGCGATGTGCCAGATACTTTTGCAGATGTTTCAGATTTAGAGAAGTTTTTTGATTATAAGCCATCCACAGAGATAGAAAATGGAATTAGAAACTTTGTCGATTGGTATAAAGGTTATTACAAATAATTATAATGAGCATTAATCTTCAAGAACTTAGACTTGCAATAATTGGACTTGGGTATGTTGGATTGCCTTTAGCAGTAGAGTTCGGTAAGAAGAGGGATGTTATTGGGTTTGATGTTAATATTGAAAGAATTAATCAACTAGAAAAATTCTATGACTCTACTCTTGAAGTTTCTGAAAAGGATATTCAAAATGCAAACAAATTAAAGTTTGCTCATCAAGTTGACCAAATTTCCAATTGCAATTGTTTTATAGTGACCGTTCCAACTCCTATAGATAAAAATAAAAACCCTGACTTGTCACCAATACAAAATGCATCTGAGATGATATCTATGATTCTTAAAAAGAATGATTTAGTTATCTATGAATCAACTGTTTACCCTGGTGCAACCGAAGAGTTTTGCGTGCCAATACTTGAGGCAAATTCTGGTTTAAAGTTTAATCGGGATTTTTTCTGCGGCTATAGCCCTGAAAGAATAAATCCTGGAGATAAAGAGCATAGACTCGTGAATATTACCAAAGTTACATCAGGGTCAACCGAAGACATAGCAAATATAGTTGATAGTCTATATAAAGAGATCGTAACTGCAGGAACACATAAAGCAGAAAGTATTAAAGTTGCAGAAGCTGCCAAAGTTATTGAAAATACTCAGAGAGATCTAAATATAGCTTTAATAAATGAGTTAGCTGTAATTTTTAATCAAATGGATATAGATACAGAGGCAGTCTTAAGAGCCGCTGGAAGTAAATGGAACTTTTTGCCTTTTAAACCAGGTTTGGTGGGAGGCCATTGCATTGGAGTAGACCCATATTACTTAACACACAAGGCACAATCCATTGGTTACAAGCCAGAAGTGATATTAGCTGGCAGAAAACTTAATGATGCCATGGGTAAATATGTAGCACAGCAACTAGAAAAAGCTTTTAAAGATAGAGGGAAATCTATTTCAGATAAAAGAGTTTTAATAATGGGACTATCTTTTAAAGAAAATTGTCCAGATTTAAGAAACACCAAAGTTATTGATACCTACGAACATTTAAAAGAATTAGAATGTTTGGTAGATTGTTATGACCCATGGATTGATGAAGTAGAATCCCAAAAATTATATGGAATAAAACTAGTAAAAAAAATAAAAGCTAATTATTACGATGCAATTTTACTAGCTGTTAATCATAAAGAATTTATTGATCTGGGTAGTAAGGGCATAAAAGAAGGCCTTACTGAGGGAGGTATTTTTTATGATATGAAGAGCATCTTTCCAAAAGAGGAGTCCAGTCTAAGGTTATAAAGATGACAAAACTCAACTTTGAAGAACATACTTTTAAAGAGTTCTCAGATAGTTTTGAGGAGCACAGCTTTAAGGCTAGTGAATATTGGGATGATTACGTAAATTTAATCATAGGCGAGATCAATAAAAATAAACTTCAGGACTTTGGTACAAACAGAGACCTTACGAAAGGGTTTGGTGACGCACTGAATATTCAAAAAAGACCTAAGTTAAGAAAATTGCTAGCATTTAAATTCTTATATGAGCCAGTTGAGAAATTCCTAACAACAAAAAAGCAATTCAAAAATCAAAAAGAGGTTTTTAAATCTGCATTTAATTTTTTTTCAAAACATGACTTTATAAATAAAATTGCAAATGATCTAGATATTACTGCCTCTGAGCTAGGAATTAATAGATTTAATGAAATTAATAATAAAAAAGTACCTTGGAGATACCTTCAAGCTTTAGCTTATATAGAGCTCCTAGATACTATGTTTGTGAAGCATTCTAAAGATTTATGTTTAATAGACATCTTAGATGGAAACACAATCGACATAGGCGGAGGATATGGTCCTATGATAGATACTATTAATGAATTTAAAAACCATAATAATATTGGCAAAGGCTCTACAGATTATTTATTAGAACAATATCCTGTTAGTTTTATAGCAAACCAATACTTAAAACATCGCCATGGAAGAATTAAATCACCGATATTAAGAAAAGATTTTAAAGATACAATTAATAATAATTTAAGCGAGCTTAGAGTAATTCAATCCGGCTTTGTTAATCATATAGATAATCTAGATATAAAATTTTATTTTAATTCAAACTCTTTCCAAGAAATGAATAAATCGCAAGTATTAGAGTATTGTGAGTTTATCAAAAGAAATAAAGCTGAAGAGTCATTCTTGGGCATTTTTCATTATGAAGATAGCGTCGAGGTAAATAAAATAGATCAACTATGGCTAGTGAATAATAAGCACGGCTATATTGAAATGTTTAAGGACGAATTCAATCTAATTGAAGATTTTAATTTTGAATTGCATGGCTTTGTAAGCGGCACAATATATTTATTTAAGTTATAAAATTAGACTATGTTTAAACCTATATTAGATATTTTTAGATACATTAAAATGTTCCAAAATTATTTGGGTAAAAGAATATATATTATATTTGCTTTGGGATTATTTGCATCTTTATCTGAAGGGTTCGGAATATTAATGATTATGCCCCTTCTTGAGACACTCGATGGCTCGGAAGTTAATCCATCAGATGGTTTTGCTAGCAACATAATGTTCAATTTAATTAATTTTTTTAATTTTGATAACTCTCCTATAACTGTATTATTAATAATCGCATTTGCATTTTGTTTTAAAGGTCTTTTATCATTTGCCGCATTAAGCGTTAATGCTATATTAATGGGTACCTTGCTTAGAGAGTTAAAGGGTAGGCTTTTTGATCACTATACTCTCATGAGTTACAAATATTTTTCTTCAAAAAATACAGGCCATTTTACAAACCTGATAAATGAACAGTCAACAAAAGCTTTGGATGCTTTTTCTCAACTTACTACGTTAGGAGGCCAAGTCATAAACACCATTGTGCTCATGACACTTGCTTTTATGCTTTCCTGGGAATTTGGATCAATGGCTGTTGGGGTTGGGATTATTCTCCTATTATTATTTGTTAAATTAAGTGCATGGGTGAGAACTTTATCAAGGATAACAGCTTCAGAAAATGGCGTTCTAACAAAATGGTTAGTTCAAACCTTGCAAGCTTTTAAATATCTTGCAGCAACTGGACAAACAAAAGTCCTGAAAACAAGTATTGCTAAATCAATAGCTAAATTAGTTAAAAATCAAGTTGGTATGAGCATTGCTGCATCGTTTACTCAATCTGTAAGAGAGCCTATTGCCGTCTTGTTTATTGTTTGCATTGTATTTATCCAAATTATTATTTTTGAGCAAACTCTGGAGCCTATTCTTGTTTCTATAGTTCTATTTTATAGAGCACTTAATACAGTAATGGGGATTCAGGGAGCATTTCAAGCAACTTATACACTTATTGGAAGCATGGAAATAGTGGACAAAGAGTTTCAAAATCAAAAAGCAAATAAGGTTTCAATAGGCAAACGAGAAGCACAAACCTTCTCAAATGAAATTCTTCTACAGAATGTTACATTTGCTTACAACAATAAAGAAAAGAAAATAATAAAAGACATGACAATAAAGTTTCCTGTAAAAAAATCTATTGCGATTGTTGGTGAATCAGGCGCAGGAAAATCTACTTTAGTTGATTTAATAACTCTGATACATCAACCAGACCAAGGTAATATTTATATCGATGATGTAAATTCAACTGATATCAAAAAATCTAGCTGGAGAAGCCAAATCGGATATGTCTCTCAAGATACGGTTATTTTTGATGACACAATTAAAAATAATATTTCTATGTGGAACTGCAAAAATATAACTGAAGATAAGCTAGAAATAAAAGTAAGAGATGCAGCAAGACAAGCTAACATTTTAGAATTTATTGACAACCTTCCAGAAGGTTTTGAATCTTATGTAGGAGACAGAGGCTTGCTTTTGTCTGGCGGACAAAAACAGAGATTATTTATAGCTAGAGAATTATTTAGAAATCCAAATCTTCTAATTCTTGATGAAGCTACTAGCGCCCTAGACTCTGGTTCTGAAAAAGAAATTCAAAAAAGTATTGACAATCTTAAAGGACAAATATCAGTTATTATCATTGCTCATAGGCTATCAACAATCAAAAATGTAGATTTAATATACGTCTTAAAAAATGGCATAATTATTGAAAGTGGAACGTATCAAGAGCTTGCAAGTAACGAAGAATCAAATTTTAGCAATCTAATAGCAATGCAATCCCTTGAGTTATAGTTAAATGAATAACTTGGAGGCACTATGAAAAAAGACTTTAGAGCTCAAGAAAGTAGAACAACTATATATGTTACATTTAGGATATTTTTAAATGAATTATTTCATTTTACCAAGTATGTTCTACGATTAATTATAAAAAGAAAAAGATTTAAAAGGAATGTTGAATTTGTAAGATCAATATATGAAGACAGAAGAGCTGACCAATTAAAAAATTATGAATTAACCACTCTGGATGAATATATATATGGTTCGCCAACGGCCTTGGAAGAAACAAAAAGGTGGAATTTATATAACGGAAAGCTAAGATTTGGTTACCACAAACAAATTCAAGAAAAAAAACACTCTTTAATTGAAGAAAAATTAAGATCAATAAATACTGACTATATTATTGAGCTAGGCAGTGGTGGCGGGAGTAATATCCTTAATTTAGCAAGAAAGTTTCCAAAAAAAGAATTCATCGGTATTGAGTTATCAAAATATTCAGTAGAACTATCAAATAAGGTGGCTAAAAAATTTGGCATTACCAATGCAAAATTTTATGAAAGAGATTTAACACAAACTAGCACCTACTCCGATAAGATTAACAGAGATTCATTGATTTTCACCGTTCATTGCTTTGAAGAGATGCCAAGGATATTTAAAATACCCCTTAAACTACTTAAAGAAAAAGGTGTTAAGAATATTTTTTTACAAGAACCAGCATACATTTTTAATCCAAAAAGGCATTTGCTAGATGTTTCTAGGTTAATGCGAATCATATATCATGATCGCCTATGGGGTCTGATAAAATTCTGCAAGAATAATTTTTCAAATGAATATAAAATTAAAGCCATAGATTTAGGTTTTGGATTAAATCCTGTTAACCCCTCAAGCATTTTGGATATCTCTTTAATTGATTCCAATCAGTAAAAAGGAAATATAAATTGCAAGTCCAATTTGTTTGCACGTCTGGAAGAAATAATCATACTGATATTGGCATAGGCCACTTAAAAAGATGTCTCAAATTAGCAACTAAATTTAAGAAGAGGGGATATAAATCAGATTTTTTAGTTTTTGGAAATGATATTATTGCTTCAGGCATAGAGGATAACCAATTTATCAACAAGTACCAATATTTTGACTTTGATTCATTTTTAAATACTAAAAAAATAGTTAATTTAGAAATTGAATATTCAGATTTTACTTTTGTAGATATATCAAACCCCTTTTTTTTAGAATATGACAAAAGTTTTTATTCTTTAATAAAAGTTTTAAAAGCAAATACTAAATGTCTTATTTTAATAGACGGCCTTGGCGGTGAGTCGTATATTAATAAATCTAAATATAATATTAAATATGATTTTTTACTTGCCCCTTATTTTGGAGCAGAAAATTATTTTGTGAAAGCTAAAAATCATTTGCTAGGCCCTGATTTTTTTATTTCTGAAGAAAATATTTCTGGTTTTCGTAAAAAGATTAAAAAAGTTGCCAATAATGTATGTGTAACATGCGGTGGTTCTGACCCATATAACATTACATATGAGATTCTGAGATCAATTTTTAATATGAAGCAAATTAAAATTAAACTAAAAGTAATTATTGGCCCTAATTTTTATGCTGAACATGTAAAGAAAATCAAACAATTGGTTATAAAAAACTCTAGAGAAGTTGAGTATATTAATTCACCAAAATCTATCAAAAGCCATATAGAATGTAGCGACATAGTTATAGCTACCTCTGGCCTCACTAAATATGAAATATTATGCTTGGGAACACCATCCATCATAATACCTTTTGATGAAAAACAATTTAAACTTAATGAGGAATCATCTAAAACCGGAGCCTTTTTAACATTAAACCATGATAAAATCTCTTGCTTAGGCAAAGAGTTATACTCATTTATAAAAGACAGGGATTTACGATCTAAGATGTCAAATAAAGCATTAGAGCTTATCGATGGCCAAGGTATAAATAGGATAATTAATTATTTAGGAATGTAAAAGATGCTTGACAAAACTATAGAATTTGATGGAAATACGATAAACAGCTCATCCCTACCTTTTGTGATCGCTGAAATAGGCTCCAATTTTAATCAAGACATTGATGTTGCAAAGAAATTAATAAGTGTTGCAAAAGATTCAAATGCTAATGCAGTTAAATTTCAACTTTTTAATTCAGAAGAGCTTTATCCAAAAAAAGATGGTTTATACGATATTTTTAAGTCTGTAGAGTTAAATCCCGAATGGATTCCAGAACTTAAATCCTACTCAGATGATTTAAATATATCCTTCATGGCATCTTGTTTTGATAAGAAATCTGTTGATGTAATAGAGCAAAATAATATTTTAGCTCACAAAATTGCATCTTCTGAAACAACAAATCTTAACTTATTGGCGTATTTAGCATCTAAAAATAAACCTCTATTTATATCAACAGGAATGTGTAATTTTGTAGATATTGAAGAGGCATTAAATGTCTGCATTGAGACAGGTAACACTCAAGTTTGCCTTCTCCAATGCACAGCTCAATACCCACTAGATATTGGTAACGCAAACTTAGGTGTAATTCCTGAATTTATAAATAGATATAAGTGTAATGTTGGCTTCTCAGATCACTCAACTTCAAATGTTCAGGCAATTACCTCTGTGGGGTTAGGAGCAAAAGTTTTTGAAAAACATATTACTCTTGATAAATCTTCAAAAGGACCTGACCATTTTTATGCAGCTGAACCTGAAGACTTTAAAAATTATGTTTTACAAATTCATGAAGCATACAAGTCACTTGGATCAAGCAAAAAAGAGATGACAGAAAATGAAAGAAAAGAAGGAAGGAGAGAAGGCTTATACTACAAAAATTCTTTATCTAAAGGGGATATGCTATCAGATGCTAATATAGAGATTAAAAGACCAGCTGTCGAGATTAGATCCAGATACTACAATTTAATTAAAGGATCCAAACTTAAAATTGATGTTAAAAGTGGTGATGCTATAAGATGGGAAGATGTTAAATTTTAATTAATCATGAAAAAGCTTATCATTTTTGGCTCTAGCGAGATTGCTGAACTAGCAAAATTTTACTTCGAGTCTGAAAATAAATCTGAAGTTGTTGCCTTTACAATCGATGATGAATTTATATCTGAGGATAGCTTTAAGGGACTACCTATTGTCCCATATTCAGAAATAACTAAGTCTTTTCCAGCTGAAGATTATAATATGCATGTTGCACTTTCATATAAGAAGCTTAATAAACTTAGAGAAAAAAAGTACAAACAAGCAAAGAATTCTGGATATTTCTTAGAATCTTTTATAAGTAAAAACGCCTATATAAGCAAAAAATCAAAAATTGGAGATAATTGTTTTATCTTAGAAAATCAAACAATTCAGCCATTTGTCAATATTGGAAACAATGTAATGATATGGTCTGGTAATCATATTGGACATGGATCAAGCATTGATGATCATACTTATTTAGCCTCCCATGTTGTAATATCTGGCAATTGCAAAATAGGGCGAAGGTGTTTTTTTGGCGTCAACTCAACCTTAAAAGATTATTTAAGTATTGGTAATGATTGCTTTATTTCAATGGATGCCTCTGTGGTTAAAGATTTAAAAGATGGAGATATGGTTCTTCCAGCCCAATCAAATTATTTTGATAAAGATTCAGATCTCGCGATAAGAATAAAGAAAAATTATTTTGATTTATAGTAATTCATGAAGTGGATAAAAAAAGGTCTAATCTTTAAACCTGACAAAAGATTTTTTTGGTCAAAAACTCATTCTATGATACCTACACCAATAAAGATTAATGAAAGAGAGTTAAAAGTTTTTTATTCAGGAAGGGATAAAGAAAACAGGTCTCATATAGGCTATGTCGTATTCGATCTCAAAAACAATCTCAAAATTATAAAAAAATCTTCTAAGCCAATTCTTAGTCCAGGAAATTTAGGATGTTTTGATGATAATGGAGTAACTCCATCGTGCGCTATAAAAATTGGAAAAAAAATCTTTCTTTACTATATCGGTTGGAATCCAGGTTCAACTGTTAGAATGCATCTCTTTGGAGGTTTGGCAATAAGTTCAGACAATGGAGAAAGCTTCTCAAGGTGGTCAAGAGCTCCAATTATTGAAAGAAACATCACAGACCCTTTTTTAAATACGGCACCATTTGTTGTAAAAGTAAAAGGTGGTTACAGAATGTACTATGTATCAGGACACGAATGGTTGCATAAAGATCTCCCAAGATACAATATCAAAACAGCATTCTCAAAAGATGGATTAGCCTGGCAAAGAAAAGGAAAAGTTTGCATAGATTTTAAAGATAGCAGTGAAAATGCTCTAGCAAGACCATTTGTCATTTTTGATAAAGGAGTTTGGAAAATGTGGTTTGGCTATAAGAAGCATTTTTATAGAATAGGTTATGCTGAATCACATAACGGGATTGATTGGAAAAGAAAAGATCATTTAGCCAATATAGATGTTTCAAAAGATGGATTTGATTCAGAAATGATTGAGTATGCCTCAATTATTACATATAAAAGTGGATACGCCATGTTTTATAATGGTAATAATTATGGCTTTGACGGAATTGGACTGGCAATTTCAGAATGAAAAAAGTAGCAATAATGCAGCCCACATACCTTCCTTGGATGGGGTACTTTTCTCTTATAAATCAAGTGGACATATTTGTTATATATGATGATGTTCAATTTGATAAAAGATCTTGGCAACAAAGAAATA
>Ga0066845_10000222_pt1 | contig 17471 bp, 20 predicted proteins | sample ETNtaG_31_FD_65488 | JGI IMG/M metagenome (GOLD analysis project Ga0066845, IMG submission 65488) | Marine microbial and viral communities from oxygen minimum zone, Eastern Pacific Ocean - ETNP201310SV78 | ecosystem: Environmental > Aquatic > Marine > Oceanic | place: Pacific Ocean: Eastern...
GAAGATAGAGGTGACTATCTCAATGCAAGAAGAATGTATAACCAATATTTTACTTTTAAGCTTGACTACATAGACCCTCATCTTAGGTATCAGACATTTTTAAAAGTTCAGGAAGGAAGAGCTGGTGCTCTTGAAACATATAACTATTTATATGAGAGAGATAGTAGCACAACATTAGAATTTTCTAGAATACTACTATTTGAATCTAAACAAAGAATACAGCTGTTAGAAACATTTATCGAAAAGAATAAAAACTTTGCTCCAGCATACTATGAGCTTAGTAAAGAATACTCAAAGTCTAGATTGGGTACTCAGACACTATCAGATCAAGAAAAAGAGCTTGAATTCATAGAATTATTTCTTGAGCTTAATAACCAAGGATATTTTTTAAGATATTTAATTGATAAAGAGTTAGCTGGATCTTGGATTAGCGATGCTAAAGAGAGGCTTAAGGTGCTAAAAAGATTGTCCAATAAACTAGAAGGCTCTAGAGTCACCTATACCTCCCAAGTTAGTAACAGAAACTTCTCTTTAAGCCTAGGTTTTAAGGAAGATATCAAAGAGATATTTTATAAAACGAGTAAAGAATCCGAATATAAATCAACAGGGTTAGATAATTGGATAGATCCAAAAACTGGCGAGCGTGCAATAAGGAAATGGATAGATTTGCCTTTAAAGACCACTGATGAAATCATATCAATCAAATATCTTGATATTAACGATATTATGCAAGGCCCATTTGAAATAACTTTTAATGCTAAAGATGCCTATGTTGAGAATGCTAAGAACATACTTAATATGACAAGGTCTAGTTGGGTTCTTTTTAATGAAAGACCTCTAAGCTACTATGAATATGGAGAAATTGAAGATTTAATTGAAAAGGATTCAGATGGAAATGAGATTATAAATGTACCATACTCCTCAAATCCACTTCCGATATCATCTTTAGAGACAATTAAGGAGACATTAAAACAAAACCCTAACCTTAAATTTAGATATTTACCACAAAAGACTATAACAAAAAATTATACGTCGCTATATACGACTCATTTACAAAGTCATACATGTGGAATTTCTGAAATCAAAATAGGCTATAACAATGATACACCAGATAAAATCATTAAATTAATTGAGTGTGATCCAAAAAACCCATACGTTGTAGTCGGGAAACCAAGAGAAGAGTATCAAAATATGTCAGATAATCAATTTGCACCATGCAGAGGTGACGTTACAAAATCTTATACTAACCAACCATGTCAAATTGACTCTGGGGGTAATCTTCAATATATCTTAAGCATGCCTGACGATATAAAATATGTAACTATTAAGATTAGGTTTAGAGACGATGAGGAAATGATAGAGAAATTCCTTAAAGAAGATCATTGTGATTTTACTTGTCAGTAATAATCTAATCACTGCTTTAGGATTTTACTGAATCGATGATTGAAAAGTTGTAAATTTAATCAAATCATATTTTAATTAGCTTATGAGTGCTGGAAATACTGAATTTATTCGCAACGCAATGAGCAAAGAGCTCATCTTTACAATGGGGTTTTCGGCTGTAGTACCATTTATTTCTGACTTTCTTCAACCGTTAGCAAATATTACTTTTTACGTACTCATTTTGGGCGCAGCTCTGTCAGCTCTTTTCTTACTTTTATATCTTATTAAGAAAGATATAAGAAAGAAGTTATCTAGATATCTTATGGCCTCTATTACACTGATGGCTCTGAGTGGCTTTTTGTATTCAGCACAGGATGAATCCAATTCTCAAAAAGGTGTACTAGCAGCAAACTTTCCAGCGCTTGGAAACCTTCAACAAGATTTGGGCATGTTAGAAAAAGATATTGCTGAAATCAAAGAATCAACATTAAGAACAGAACAACTGGTTGAATCTATAGCAGAAGATTCTAAAGAGAATATTAAACAGACCAAGGAGCTGACCGAAACGATAAAAGATTCAAATGAGGCAATCGTCAACAAACTTGATGAGATTAACGATTCATTTCAAGAGATTTCTAAATTGGGCGGCATAATTGCAGATCCAAAAAGACCAGAAGAATTTTATAGCAATGCAAGGGTCTACGAAGATAGAGGTGACTATCTCAATGCAAGAAGAATGTATAACCAATATTTTACTTTTAAGCTTGACTACATAGACCCTCATCTTAGGTATCAAACATTTTTAAAACTCCAGGAAGGCAGAGCTGGTGCTAGAGAGGTTTATAATTCACTTTTCAGCAATGACAACAGGGTCACAATTGAGTACTTAAAAATATTACTATATAACGCTCCGACAAGAACACAATTGCTTAAAGAGTTTATCCAAAAAAATAAAGACTTTGCCCCTGCTTATTATGAATTAAGCAAAGACTACTCCCCTTCTAGAACTGGACAAGAATCGTTATCAAATAGAAAACTAGAATTAGAAAATCTTAAAAAGTTTATGGAATTAAATAATGAAGGAAAGTTTATAAGGTATTTCCTCGACAAATCAATAGCTGCTGAATGGGTGAAGTACGCAGAAGAAAGAATTAGCGTTCTTAATTCAGGTCTTAATGAAGTTAAAGAAACCTACTTTAATGATGGCTCGATTTCTTTACGAACAAATTATAGAAATGGAATCAGAGAAGGTGAAGAGCTCGAATACGCTGGTAAAAATGACTCTCTAAGAGTTTATGAAGGTATTATAGTGGATCATTATAGTAGAGGTCGGGAAATCCTTGTTAAGGTAAAAGATTTGAATTGGTATGATGGTAATAATATTTTAATTAGAAAAAATTTTTATGAAGAAGGAGAGCTAAAAAGATCTGAAGATTTAAAATATTATTCCTCTGGTGAAATTTTTAACTCAGAAACATTTATACCTGCATCTAAAACAGTCATAGATAATCTAGAAAGTCAGCTTTGGAGTGTGGAAGCAATGCTAAAGATGGAAAAAGACCAAGCTTTAGATTACAAGATAAATGATTGTGATGATTGGGATAATAGAGGATCTATGGAATGCATGGGTGCAGGATTTGGAAGTAATGATTGGACAATTCAAGGGTATGAAAAAGATATTAAGAGACTTAAGCAAGAAATTTCTAATGCAAGAGAAAAAACTGGTCAATACAAATTCTTCTACAAAAATGGTCAAATCGAAGATGAAGGTATAAATGAAAATGGAGCAAAAAAATCATTTGCTTTCTTTTCTAAAGAAGGAGTTTTAGAAGTAAAGGGAAATATAAAAAACTATTTCCAACCCTTTAGAGATGAACCTGATTTCAGATATCTTCATGGGCCATATGAAAAGTATCATAAGAATGGTCAACTTATGATTAAAGGTGCCTTTGAGGAAGGTGAATTAATTGCACCTTATAAAGTATTTTACGATAGTGGTGATGTTTTTTTAGAAAAAGATGATCAAGGTATGTATAAAAAATTTAGTCCTTCAGGAGTTTTGCTTTTAGAAATACAACCAATTAAATGTAAAGAAGAACAAAAGTATAGTCGTGCATCTAATAGTAAAGGTATGGAGGTTGGCGTTTATAAATGTTTTAAATTAACTAATTATAATGAAGAAAATAATGGTGAGTTTTTTGAACAAGAAATTTATATACAACCTTTTCAATCAAATGATTCTGGCAGAGGGGGTAACTGTTTAAAACCAACATATGTGTGTGAAGGAACATCTCCTGATTTTTTAAATAATTTTTATGACTAAATAATGAATGCTCATTTGAGTTTATTTCCAGAATGTTCAATCTTGTCTCATGGATTCTTAGAAAAAGGTATTCATCAGATTTACTACGAAGAGTGTGGAAATCCTAATGGCAAACCAGCTGTGTTTTTGCATGGTGGTCCAGGAGGTGGAGGAAGCTCTAAAGTAAGACGATTTTTTAATCCTGATAAATACAGAATTATTGTATTTGATCAAAGAGGTTGTGGCAGAAGTAAACCACATGGATGCCTAGAAGATAATACTACTTGGGATCTGGTTGATGATATTGAATCCCTAAGGTTATTACTAAATATAGACAAATGGTTAGTATTTGGAGGTTCTTGGGGAAGTACTTTATCACTTGCTTATGCTCAAAAACACCCTGAATCAGTAAGTGAGCTTGTTCTTAGAGGCATCTTTATGCTTAGAAAAAAAGAACTTAAATGGTTTTATCAGGATGGTGCCAGCAGAGTGTTTCCTGAGGCATGGGAAAAGTTTCTTGAACCTATTGATGTTAAAGAAAGAAATAATTTGATAGACGCATATCATAAAATTTTTACAAGCAATGATGAAGAAAAAAAATTAGAGGCAGCTATTGCTTGGTCGAAATGGGAAGGATCAACAAGTACTTTAAGCCATGCACCTGAAATGATTTCTTCTTTTACTGAACCAAAATTTGCATTGGCTTTTGCACTTATTGAGAATCACTATTTTATAAATAATGGATTTCTTGAAAATGAAAATCAACTTATTTCAAACAAAGCCATTGATAAAATAAGGCACATTCCAGCGAAAATTATTCAAGGGAGGTATGACTTAGTTTGTCCAATGGAAACAGCATGGGAATTGTCTAAAAATTGGGCCGAGGCTGAGTTAATAGTTGCTCCCTCCTCAGGTCACAGTGCTTTTGAAAAAGAAATAACACATGAGCTTATTAAAGCTACTGAGGAGTTTGTAAAAAATGCATAAACTTGATGGTAACTGTGAGTGTAAAAAGGTTTCATTTGAGATAAATCAAAAGATTCAATATTTCTCGCATTGTCATTGTTCGCAATGTCGTCGAACTCATGGTTCAGCGTTTGCAAGTTTTATTGAAGTAGATAAATCTTGTTTTAAGTATAATTCTGGTGAAGAAGAGCTTAAATTATATTCTTCATCCGATCTATGTAAGAGAGTATTCTGTAGTAATTGCGGTTCAAATATTATGTTCTTAGATGGAACTAAGCCACATAAATATTATGTTTCAGTTGGTGCTATAAATGGAAACCCAAAACTTCCAAAAGCTCATCACGTATTTGTTCAGTCAAAAGCTTCATGGTTCGATATCAAAGACGACCTAAAACAACATGCCACACTCCCGACATCATTTAAAAATGGATAACTTAAGTTTTATAGGCATGGCTGGATGTGGTAAATCAACACTGGGTTTGGCGCTAGCAAAAAAATTAGATTTGAGTTTCATAGATACTGATAATCTTATAGAAAATAAGTTTGAGATGTCGCTTGAAGGTGTTAAAAATAAATTTGGATACCAATTTGTAAGATTGGCTGAAGAAGAAGCAATTCTCAGTATTGATAAATCAACTAAGATAATTTCAACCGGTGGAAGTGCTGTATATTCAGAAGCTTCAATAAATCATCTTAAATCTTTTTCAAAAATAATTTATATCGATACCCCACTTAAAACAATTATAGAAAGGATTGATGTTGGCCAAGAAAGAGGACTTGCAGTGCCTGATGGTACATCAGTGTCAGATGTTTACTATGAAAGGATACCTCTTTATGAAAAGTATTCGCAACATACAATTAATGGTTCTAAATCTGTCGATGAACTAATTGAAATAGTTTTAAATTTACATAATAAATAATAAATTATTAGAGATTTAAAAGTCAGTAGAATTCTTTCTATTGGCCCTAAGAATTTTTTTTATGCCATTGCATGCATTCAATAGCCAGAACATATTTGCAAATACAAAATAATATAATCCAAGATAGATTTGGACAATTATTGCAAAAAAACTTCCTGCAACTACAGCAAATAATCCAATCATTCTTTTTTTAGCTTTTTTTGAGACAATAAGAGGTGCGGCTACCAAGGTGCCAAAAAAAACGCTCAATATTTGGATTATTTCTAACATATTCATACTAATAAACATTCAGAATATGCTCATTAGTATGAATATCGGCGCATTATGAATACTTAAATCTAAAAGTAAAGATTTTTTTGAACTTTTTTGAAAGTAATGTAATCTTAAATATATTAATCTAAATTAAGGAACAAAAATGAAAAACTTTTTATTAATAACGTGTTTTTTTATATCATCATCAATGATTGCCGATGATCATAAATCTCTAGAAAAGTCACCAGTCGATAGATTCACAAATAATCCAAATTATCTTATGAGTTTTAAAGAATGCAAAGAAACAAAAGAAGGCATAAGTGGTCTTTTGGCTTTAAGTGAAGTGGTTTGGAAAGAAATAGAAGCAAATCCTGAGAATGAAGAAAAATGGATGGAGGTTGCAATTTTAGCAGACTTAGCCGCCAACTACTCTGAAGTTTATGATGTATGGTGTAAAGATATGATTGCACAGAGAATGAAAATGCGAATGATGGCAGAAAAAAAGAAAAATAAAAATAAAGATAAAGAAGATGATTAAAATTTTCCTCTTTGAAACCTCATCCTAATTATATAAACCCTTATCAAGGCCACAAAAGTTATAATTAATTGAACAAAAAGAGATATTTTAAGCGGGCTCGCCCATTCCCAGCTGTCAATAGTTAGCCATAAGAGAAAAGTTTGTAATGGAAAATTTATAATTGCTCCCATCATTACAACTATGATTGCCTCTCTTAGTGCGACCTTTTCAGTTTTGTTCATGACTTTTTCCTTTTAATGATTTAACTTATAAATATAATGCAAGATTTAGTAGAAGCAAAGTTTTCAATCGGTAATATTGTAAAACATAAGTTCCTTAATTTCCGAGGCGTTGTATTTGATCTTGATCCTGTCTTTGCCAACACAGAAGAGTGGTATAACGCAATCCCAAAAGATTTTAGACCAGATAAAAATCAGCCCTTCTATCATTTATTTGCTGAGAACGAAGAGATCTTTTACATAGCATATGTTTCCGAACAAAATCTATTAGCAGATGCTGATAATGGTATAGTGAATCATCCTGATATTAAAATGATATTCTCACATTTTGATGGAAAAAATTATATTCCTCATGAAAGATCCACAAATTAAACGTTAATCTCAAAATGTGCCATTTGAACAGAAGTTGTAAAGACCTCCATAGCATCCTCTAATTCATCTTTAGATACATAGGTAGGTGCCAATCTAATAACACTATCATTAGGATCATAGTTATTAGGAAAGGTGGATCCTGCTGGTGTAATTAAAACCCCCATTTCTTTGCATAATGCAACTACTTTTGAAGCAATAGGTTTGGTTGTGCAATAGGTGATAAAATAACCTCCAGTAGGTCTTGAAAATGTTCCACACTCCTTAGGTAATTCATTTAAATGTGAGTAAGCAATTTCAAATTTTGGTCTAACTAACTCAGCATGTTTTTGCATATGCTTTTTAACTGACTCAGCATTTTTAAAGAATTCCACATGCCTTTTCTGATTTAATTTATCTGGACAAATTATCATAGTAGTCCTAACTTTTTTAATGAGCTCTAAGGAATGGCCTGCGGTTGCCATAAATGATATACCACCTCCTCCAAAGGTTACCTTAGAAAAAGAGGTTGTGATTACAGTTTGATTTTGAACATTCATTTTTACTGCCACTTCCCATAAAGGTTTTTGCTCAGGAGTTGGCAGGAAATCATGAATTAAATAAGCATGATCAAAAAGAAAAAGAAATTTTTTAGAATATTCCGAACCTAATTTAAACATTTGCTCCAAATTGGCATCAGAATATATCTCTCCTGAGGGATTAGAATGTTTTGGTACACATAGAATTCCAACAAAACTATCATCATTTTGTAAAAGATTCTCAAAAGCATCAAGATCAATACCATCTTCTTTTAAAGGTATTCCAACCGCCTCAATTCCAAAATCATCAAGCATCATAAAATGCCTATCAAAGCCTGGAACTGGACAAATAAACTTTGGATTATTTAAGTCTTTCCATGGCGTTGGATCAGCGAACAAAAAATTAGAAAGAACAGTTTGATATGTTAGCAATAAACTCGATTGCTCTCCAGCAAGAATATTTTCTACTGGAGCATCTAAAAGTTCAGCACCAAGTCTCCTAGCCTCAATGATGCCAAATGGCTCTCCATAATTTCTCAAATCAATTCCATCTTCTGATTTAGACGGGATTGATATGTCAATCAACTGATTTGAAAGATCAAGTTGATTACTGTCAGGCTTTCCTCTCGTTATATCGATAGAGAGGTTTCTTTCTTTAAGATTATTAAACTTTGTTTCAATATTTTGATGCATAATATAATTGACATTTTATACTATCAATATGATTAATTATCTAATATTTTTTTCTTTTACTCTTATATTAGGAATGCTTTTTTATATATTGATGACTTTAAGAAGTAATCAGGGTTCAGAAAAAGGCGGCAGCGAATTACTTCAAAATAAATTAGCTGAAGTTTCTAGCGACCTAAACAAAATAGAAAATGACTTATCCGAGTTTAAGCCTTCAATGAACGAATTAAATCGATTTCTTGGGGGAAATACTTCAACTGGCAAACTTGGTGAGTGGAACCTTGAATCGATTGTTAGAGATGTACTTCCTGCAAACACATATGAGTTTCAGGCACAAATAAATCCTGAGACTACAGAAAAAGCTGATTGTGCTATAACAAATTCTGAAGGTTTAATAATACCAATTGATTCAAAATTTTATCAAGGTCAATATCAAAACTATCATGAGGCTGGATCTAAAACTGAAAGAAATAAAGTTCTTCAGGGTTTTAAAAGAACAATACTAAACGATGCGGAAAGCATTTCTAAAAAATATATTCTTAGAAATAGTACTTCAAATTATGTAGTTTTATACATAGCCTCTGAGAAAATTATTGATCTTGTCACTCAAATAGACAATCTCAGACAAGAATGCCTTACTGACAAAAATACTTTAATACTTGGTCCAAATGCTCTTGCTGGTTTCTTAGATACAGTAAGACTTGGTCACTATGCAATAAAGATGAATGAAAACGCAAAAAAAGTTGCTAATACTGTAAGTGTATTAAGTGAAGAATTTAAAAAGTTTGATGATACAACAATAAAAGCGGTCAGGAATCTAAATCAGGCCATAGGCCATGTCGAAGACATCCAAACCAGAGTAAATGTTCTTGGAAAAGAACTTAAAAAAGCTGACGAGAGCTTTGATGAAAACTTAGAAAAAGAATAAAAATTTTCTTAATATTTTAAATGCAGAACCTAAAAATTTGGAATTATCTTTCACTACCTTGGTTAATATTCTCATTAACATTCTTTATTATATTTTTTTTACTAGCTTTTCTGGTTGAGATAGATAATTCTTATTTATCAAAAGGCTACTTAAATGAGCTATTTTTTAATACTTTCATCCTCTCATTTGGTTCTGCAATTCTTTCTGCCATGATTGCTGTACCGCTGGCTATAATAGTAACCTTTTATAAATTTCCAGGGCATAAATTTTTCAGTTGGAGTCTGAGTCTTTCAATAGCCTTTCCAGCATATGTTTACGCATTTATATATGTTGGTATTTTTGAGTATTCAAGTCCCGTCGCAGAATACCTTAGAAATTTTAATACTACCCTGCCGCAAATTAAAAATATATATGGTGCTATTGTAATAATGGCAATGGCTTTATTTCCATATATTTTTCTTTTAACAAAAGCACATCTTGCATCTGTTGGAATAAAAGTTTTTAAAGCAGCGAAATCATTGGGTAATAACAATATCACTGCAATAAAGAAGATTATAATTCCATCACTTTGGCCAACTATAGTTGCAGGCATGGCATTAGTTATTTTTGAAACTATTGCAGATTTTGGTGGGGTATCAACATTAAGAGTAGAAACTTTTACAGTAGGAATATATGATGCCTGGTTTGGATATCAAAGTTATTTTTCAGCTGCAAGACTGGCGGGATACCTTTTACTATTTGTTTTTTTAATTATATTTCTTGCAAAATACTTTGGAGAAAAATCCACCAATTTAGCGTCAAAAACAGCTGAAACTTTTCAAAAAATAGAAACAAGTCCAATCGTTCGATTTGGTATGCTTTTGTTTTGTTCAGTGATCTTTATTGTTGTTTTCTGCATACCTACTGCTCAACTTATAATTTGGAATTTCTCTGGTCCCAGTTTTAATCTAATGTCTAATTTACAGTTATTGATTAATTCATCAATTGTTGGTTTCTATGCTTCAGCAATTACAGTATCCTTTGCTGTAGCGCTAGCTTTGAGCTACAAGCAATCTAATATACTTAAACCCTCGATATTAATTTCTACATCAGGCTATGCAATACCAGGGTCTGTGATTTCAGCAGGTCTTCTGGTTGGCATTGATTTTATATTTGATACCTCCATAACTTTTTATGGAATTCTTGGTCTGCTTATGTGTCTTGCTTTAAGGTTCATGACTCCAGCATTTAATTATATTTCTGCATCATTATCAAATATTTCGGAATCTGCTGAGAATTCATTGCAAACTCAACCTAAAAATTCATTAAAAGCATTTAAATTTTTCTATTTTCCTCAAATGAAGCCTGCAATTTTTTTAAGTCTAATGCTTGTATTTATTGAATCAATTAAAGAACAGCCAGCAACTCTTTTATTGCGCCCTATAGGCTTTGATACGCTTTCGACAAAAATTTATAACTTTACAAGCGAGGGTCAATGGGAAATGGCAGCAGGACCAAGTTTATTATTAGTCAGTATGAGTTTAATTTTTGTGTATCTCATCAATAGGCATATTGACCTTGATAAGAAAAGATGAAGGAACAGGGTTATAGGTTAAATGTAGGAATCATGATTGCTAATTGCGAAGGCAAATTATTATTATGTAAGAGAAGAGGAATGAATAGTTGGCAATTTCCTCAGGGCGGCATAGATAATAATGAAGATCCTCTTGAAGCTGCTAAAAGAGAACTTTATGAAGAAGTTGGTATAAACTCAAAATGTGTCAAACTCATAAAGTCCTCTGATGAATGGTATAAATATGATGTTCCAGAGAAAAGCAGAAGGAAAATACTCATTAACAAAAATTTTAAAGGGCAAAAACAGAAGTGGTTTTTATTTAGATTAAAGGAGAGCGTTAAAATATCTTTTGAAAATGATCCTGACAATGAGTTTGATGATTTTAAATGGGTTAGCTACTGGTATCCCTTAGCAGTAATAGTTTCCTTCAAAGAAGCAGTCTATCGTAAAGCATTAAATGAACTAAAATATGCATACTGTAATGAGTTTAGAAATGTTTGATGAGATATTGATTTTTGGTGCTCTTGGAATTCTTGCTGGTCTGCTTGCTGGAATGTTTGGTATTGGCGGCGGACTCATAATGGTTCCAGTTTTAATAGGAACATTCTCTAACCTTGGTTTTGATAGTGAAATAATTGTACATTTATCCATTGGAACAGCAATTGCGTGTATTATTTTTACCGGACTTTCATCTGCAAATGCACATAGAAATAAAAATTCTATTGATTTTATTCAGTTTAAGCCTGTTGCATTAGGTATAATCTTTGGAGCAATGGCTGGAGCGTTATTTGCTATTCAAATAAAAGGTTTATTTTTAAAGTTCGTCATAGCCTTGTTTGTTCTAATGGTTGGTTTTCAGTTACTTTTTAATATCAAATTAATATCAAAACAATTCATACCAACAAAACCAAAATCAATTTTTGCTGGTTCGCTTATAGGGTTTTTATCATCAATACTTGGAATTGGGGGTGGCACTTTTTCTGTGCCGTATTTCAAGGCCTCAGGACTAAATCTAACTTCTGCCATTGGAACATCTGCTGCATGTGGAGTTCCTATAGCAATATTTGGAACATTAGGTTATGTGATTGCTGGAATTAATAAAGATATACTCCCTCCAATGAGTTTTGGTTATGTATATCTGCCAGCTGTGATTGGAGTATCGATTACAAGTATATTTTCTGCAAAATATGGTGCAGATATTGCTCATTATTTATCTCAGTCTGTTTTAAGAAAATTAATGGCGTCATGGTTTTTTATAGTTTCAATTTATATGTTTTTAATATGATTGTTGAATTATCAGAATTTTTTAATAACCCGAGTCTATTGGAATTAGGTCCTCTTAAAATTCAATATTACGCTGTTACTTGGCTTCTATCTGCATTACTAATTTATTTTTTCTTAAAACAACACAAGATTATTAAAGAAGTTGGTCTAAGCAAAGATGATGTAAACGATATGGTTTTTTTATATGGCCTTCTTTTTGGAGCCATGTGTGGAGGAAGAATAGGATATATGCTTTTTTATGGGACTGAGCAACTTATAAACGACCCACTGTCTTTATTTTATATTTGGCAAGGTGGATTGAGTTTTCATGGCGGGCTGATAGGCGTAATTCTTGCACTTATAATATTTTGTAAGAAAAAGAATATTCCCTTTTTAAGACTTACTGATGGAGTTACTTTAGCAATGCCGATTGGTCTTGGAATTGTGAGAATTGGAAATTTCCTTAATGGTGAACTTTATGGAAAAGCAACAAATGGGGAATGGGGATTTATTTTTCCAACTGATCCATTTGGTCTCCTTCGACACCCATCTCAACTATATGAAAGTTTCGGTGAAGGACTGATTTTGTTCTTATTACTATTTTTAATTAATTCAAAAACAAATATAAAAGGCATCGTTTCTTCATTTTTTCTTATATTTTATGGCTTAATTAGATTTATAATTGAATTTTATAGACAGCCTGATTCACACATGGGTTACATTGCATTTGATACCTTAAGTATGGGTCAAATTTTATGCATACCTATGATTGTCATAGGTTGCATAATATTAATATATTCAAGAAAAGTAGCATGAAAGCATATTTAGAACTTTTAGAATTTATTCTAGAAAATGGTCAGGAAAAGGAAGATAGAACAAATACTGGAACCATATCTTCATTTGGTCATCAGCTAGAATTTGATTTGACTGATGGATTTCCAGCGGTTACCACCAAATCTCTTGCATGGAAGGGTGTTGTATCTGAATTATTGTGGTTTCTTGAAGGTTCAGATGATGAAAGGCGATTAGCTGAGATTAGATTTAATAAAAATAGAGATCAGCTTACAGATCTTGATAAATATTCAACTATATGGACAGACAATGCGGATAATCAGGGTAAACAGCTAGGATACGAAAACACAGATACAAAAAAGATTCTTGGTCCGGTATATGGAGTCCAGTGGAGAAATTGGTCGGGTAAAGATCAGTTAGAAGATCTTATTCGCAATCTTAAAAAAAATCCTGATAGCAGGAGGCATATCCTATCAGCATGGAACGTTGGAGAAATTCATAAAATGGCTTTACCTCCCTGCCATGTGATGTCGCAATTTTATATTCATAAAAATGAAATAAGTTGTCATATGTATCAAAGAAGTGCTGATATGTTTCTTGGTGTTCCTTTTAATATTGCAAGCTATGCATTACTACTTTCAATTATTGCAAAAATATTAGACTTGAAGCCTAAAAGATTTATTCATTCTTTTGGAGATGCGCATATATATAAAAATTCTATAGATCAAGTTAAAGAACAGCTATCTAGAAAGCCAAAAAAACTACCAACGTTACAACTGCCAGAAATAGATTCTATTGAGGATTTAAATGGGTGTGATATTGATGATTTTGTTCTTATCGACTATGACCCTCACCCATCAATTAAAGCAAGGATGGCTGTATAAATGATAGTGATTTCTCATGTTGTTGCTCTTTCTAATAATAATGTAATTGGTGTTAATAATGACCTCCCCTGGAATCTTAAAAAAGACCTAGCTCACTTCAAAAATTACACAACTAACAAAATAATACTTATGGGAAGAAAAACATATGAGTCTATTGGTCGTCCGCTGCCTAACAGAATAAATTTTGTTGTATCAAATACTCTAAAAAATATTGAAGGTGCTCATGTTTTTAAAAGTACTGAGGAAGCTCTATCAAAAGCAAAAAACTTATGCGATGAGGCTGATTATAAAGAAATCGTGATTATTGGTGGTGGGTATTTATTCAGAGAAACACTTGAGATTACAAATAAACTAGTTCTTACAAGAGTTAACTGCGACATTGATGGAGATGTCTATTATCCTGAAATCGATCTCGAAAATTGGAAAGAGATTAGCTCTGAAGTCTATAAAAAAGATTCGGATAATGAATATGATTTTAAAGTTCTTGTTTTAGAAAAAAGTTAAGAAGAATTTTGTTGAATGTAATCTCTTCTTAATGCTAAGTTGGCTACCCTGATTTCTTCGTTTTCAGTATATTTAATCCAATTATTAGCTTGTTGTTTAATCTTTTTATCTTTGTCTCTTGCTGCGATTCTAAAATTCTTTTTTGCTTCATCAAATTTTTGAAGCTCAAAATAAGCTTGTCCTAGTGTGAGGTATACTTGAGATAATTTTTTTACCTCACCTTTATCTAATCCTTTGTTAATTGCTTCGACTGCTTTTTCAACTTTATCTTCAGATAAATATAAATTTCCTAACAGAACAAATGACTCTCCGTCTTTTGACATGTTTGCCGCTTTTTCTAACACCGGAATTGCTTTATCAATCTCTTGAGCCATTCTCCACGCATCTGCAAGTAGCTTTAGATTTTTTTCTGTATCTTTAATAACAGGAACAACTTTTTCTTCCTCGGTCTTCTCGTCAACTATCGTGATCATTTTCTTCTGACCAGAAACAAAAACTTGAGCTGCCCAGTATGGATTCTGATTCAATAGTAGTAGTTGTGTTAATGCTAAATATTCAGATTCTTTATTTAAGAAATCCTTTTGATGGGCTGCTTTTAGTGTGATCATATAATCTTTTTCTCTTCCTAATTGACCATATGAACCACCAAGTTGAATGAAGTACTGTTTCTTCGGATATAAATTTACGAGGATCTCATATATATCGATTTGTCTTAATAGAGATTCCTTTTCGCCAATTTCTTTTTTAAGCTCTCCTATGCATGCAGCCATTATTACATACCAATTTTCTCTTGGTTTATAGCCTTCTTCCTCAGCCATAGTCACCGCAGTCTCCATTGATGATAATGATTTTCTAAAGTCGCCTGTCTGATAATAGGCTTGGCCAAGTAAAGAATAGGACTGGGCTGTTACCTTTTCAACTTCATTCATCCATTGCAATATAAGCTCAATGCCTTCCTTGTAATTCTCTTGCACTAAATGAAGTTGACCAAGAGAAAGTAGCGCTCCTACTCTAAGACCAATTGTTACTTCAGGTTCGTTAATTAAATTGTAATATGCATCCATAGCTTGATCATATTTTCCATCACTAAAATACACGAAAGCCCATGCATTCCACATTACTGATCTATCATAACTTTTAAGGTTAGCCATATCCCGTCTTAGCTCATTCAGAATTAATAACACGGTTTCCATGTCAGGGTCAGGCTCGCCTTTATCATCAACTACTTCTAAAGCTTCGTAAACTTTAGCCATTTTTTTTGCAGTACCTGCCTGTAAAGCTCTTGCTTTTTTATATTTGATATTAGTCTTTTTTACTTCTCGATCTGAAGATTGATTTTGTGCCTCAATATTTACAGTAAAAACAATCAGAAATATAGATATAGAAGCAATTAAATATTTTTGTAAATTTTTTTTCATATTTTAAGCATCATCTAAAACATAAGTAAATCTGTGTAATACACCCTCAACAGGAACAGCTTTACCATCAACAATTTTAGGTTTGTATTTTAATTTTAAAGCAGCTCTGGCAGATGCGCTATTAAACATTGTGCATGGCCTAAATTCTGTTGAAGGATCATTTGGATCTGAATTAGAGCAATAGCCTTCGATTGCTTTAGCATTCTCTACACTGCCAGTATCTGTAATAGTAAACTCAACCAAGGCATACCCCATAGTTCCTCTTTCCTGTGCTCTTCTTGGATATATTGGTACAACTTTAAAAAGAGGAATATATTCTCCATCTCTAAAGAATGATCCCCCAGCTTTAAAATTTGCTTTTGGTTTTGCAATGGATACGTCCAAACCTGTAAGTGGAGCTAAATCAAGCTCCGGCTGTGCAATATCTTCTGGTTGTTCTTCAGGCTTATCAGGTTTGTCTACCTCAGTTAAAAAAGTATCTATCTGTCTCTCTGGCATTACAACGTCAGCAAGTTTTACAGAAGTATCTTGTCTCAAACCGCTGTCACCTAGAGAAATTAATATTACCATCACAAAAAAGAGAGCTAGTGTTATTACAGAAGAAAAACCAATCCCCGCAGCGTATTTATTTGTATCAAAGGCCTTTACATATATGCCATGAATGGGCTTCGTAACGACACTTAATGCTGAGAGAACTTGATTCATAAATTATTTTGGTTCTGAAGCTAATGATATTGCGCTAACACCTGCTTCTCTTGCTCCATCCATTACTTTAATAATTGTATCTGCCACAGCTTTTTCATCTGCTTGGATCACAACAGATCCTTGCGGATTATCAGCAAGCATCTTGACTACGTTGGCTTTTACTTGTCTAACATCAATTCTTCTTCCATCCATCCAAACTTCACCTGTTGGACCAACAGCTATTAAGATAGCAGCATTTTCCTGAGTTTCAGCTGTATCTGAGTCAGGCCTATTTATTTCGAGTCCTGGCTCCTTGATGAAATTTGCAGTAACAATAAAGAAGATAAGCATGATGAAAACAACATCAAGCATTGGAGTTAAATTTATTTCACTCTCTTCATCTTTAACTGCACTACTAATTGCATTTCTTCTCATAAATTTCTCCTATAACTCTCTTTTAATTAAATCTCTTAAATCATTTGTATGTCTATCTGAGGCACTATTTAAATATATGCTTGCAAAAACTCCAGATAAAGCTACAACCATTCCAGCCATTGTTGGTAAGGTTGCTTTTGATACTCCTCCTGCCATTGCTCTTGCATCACCACCTCCGTTAAAAGCCATAACCTGAAAAACTTCAATCATTCCAGTAACAGTGCCTAATAATCCAAATAATGGAGCCAAAACAACACAAGTTTGTATAATTGATAAATTTCGATTTATTTCTACTTTTGCTTGTGAAAGCATTTTTTCTCTTATTTGAAGAGCGTGCCAAGATGTTTTATCACTTCTGTTATTCCATTTGCTTGCAAGATCTTGAACATAAAATTCATGACCATGAGAAAAATACCAAATTCTTTCAAAAATCATCGCCCACATGAAAAATACTAGAATGGCTATTAACCACAATACACTTCCACCCGCTTCCATAAAATCTCTTATGGAAGAGAATGTTTCAGTGATCGCAAACCACATGATTAGTTACTAGCTACCCTCAGCTCTTTCCGCGAGAATACCTGTACTTTGTTCTTCTAGAACACTAATAATTCCTTTAGCAGATGATGCTGTAAATGAATGTAAAAGCGTAGTAGGTATAGCAACTAATAATCCTAGCACAGTAGTCACAAGAGCTTGCGAAATACCCCCAGCCATTAGCTTTGGATCTCCAGTTCCATACAACGTAATCATTTGGAACGTCACGATCATACCTGTCACAGTACCAAGTAACCCTGCTAAAGGCGCTACAACTGAAATTATCCTAACAGCACCTATACCTCTTTCAATAGA
>Ga0066845_10000228_pt1 | contig 17217 bp, 6 predicted proteins | sample ETNtaG_31_FD_65488 | JGI IMG/M metagenome (GOLD analysis project Ga0066845, IMG submission 65488) | Marine microbial and viral communities from oxygen minimum zone, Eastern Pacific Ocean - ETNP201310SV78 | ecosystem: Environmental > Aquatic > Marine > Oceanic | place: Pacific Ocean: Eastern...
TCGTCATCCTCGTCATCCTCGTCATCCTCGTCATCCTCGTCATCCTCGTCATCCTCGTCATCCTCGTCATCCTCGTCATCGTTCATGAGAGGGTCATCTCTTTCCTTCGCCACATCCATGGCGTCGTCGTCGACGGCGGCATCTTCATCGTCGAAAAGAGACGCTTTGACGCCGAGAGAAATTTTGTTCGTCGATTCGTCCACCTTGAGCACCTTAGCACGAACTCTCTCTCCCGGTTGCACGTGCGCTGCCAAGTCGCCGGAGATGCGCGCATCCGCGAACATCGAGATGTGACAGAGACCCGAAAGTCTCGTTCCGTCGAGACCGATGAAGACGCCGTAAGGTTGAACTCGGCGAACAGTGCCCATCACGATGTCTCCTTCGCTCACTCCGGAAACGTCCGCATTACCCTGCGTGGCGTCGTTTTCACGGAATGAAATTTCAACCCGTCTCTTCGCGACGTCCGCGCTCACGATTCGGCCTTCAACCAACTTTCCGGGCGGAAACTCGCCAGCCGGGTCGGCGACAAAACCATCCGCGAGATTTGAGAGCTTGCACATGGCGTCCACGCGACGCGAAAGAGAGACAAAACATCCCTTCTTCGACGTCGACTTGACGTATCCCTTGACGCGTTCACCCGGGACGAGCGTCGCGATGTCTTCAATCTCGGGGTCCATCGCTTTTTTGCGCTTGTTACCGAGTCGAGACTCGCGCAGGGACAAATCAACTTCTCCATTCGACGACACGTGTAAGATGCGCACTTGAATCGCTTGGCCGACGTCGTACGATGAACACGGATCGTCTCTCAATTCATCCGCCATGTCGGTCAAGTGCACGCGACCGACGGAGTGAGATCCGAGCTGCACCATCAAACCGACGTTTTTGGCGACTCGAGTGACGATGCCTTGCACCTTGGCGCCGACGCACACGCGAGACGAGCCGGTGCCGTCATCCATGCGAAGACTTAAATCGATGCGCTTCTTGCTCGTCTTGACGCCGACGACCGACGCGCGCACGCGCACGCCGATGGAGAACCGAGAGTTGAGCGCTCGCTCGAGTTCCGCCGCCTCGCTCGACGTCTCGATCGTCGGGATAAAAGTCGTGATTCCCGGGGCGACGGTGACTTTTAATCCGTCGTGCGCGACGGCGACGACGTACGCGTCGATCTCGTCCCCGACCGACACTTGATCGAGACTGAACGCCTCTCGTCGACGCATGGACAAGTCTAATAATCCTCCGCGATCGCCCGCCAGACCGAGCACGGTAGCTTCAACCTTTGAACCCACGGATACGGATTCGAGCGGAGCGTCTTCGTCGGGACTAAACTCGCTGATGTAAAGACGACCGCGGGCATTGTTCGGAAGCGCGATCAACGCTTGAAGAGGTTGTACCTCTGAAACGACGCCGTTCACCACCGTACCGGCCGCTATTCGTCCGCCGGATTTGGTGGACGTCACCGGCACCGTCAACAAAAGCCTTCCGGCGTCCCCGGCGGGAAGTTGCGCGACGACAGCCTTGACGCGCTGCGTGGGCTTGAAACGCTCGGACGGGTCCTCGTAGGACAAATTAAAGTGATGCACGGGCGCGAAACCAATCAGACCGTGATGCTCCGGAAGGGACAAGGCGACATACTCAGCCTTGATGAGCTCGACGTCCGCGTCGAGGCGATCGCCAACCTTGAGCTTTTTCAGGCTTTTCGCCGAAGACGTCTTGTTTCGCTTGAACACGTCTAAACCCGAACGCATGCCGAAGTCGACGACGCCCTCTCTTCTGCTCACGTCTAAGACATATCCATTCACCTGAGCGCCAGATTCGACGTTCGCGTCCTCAGGGAGCTGATGAGGCGTGACGAGACCGACGACGTTTGAGTCAAATGGAATGTCCACGAGCACTCCGTAGTCCTTGGTCTCGTTGACGGAAACGTCCAACCAAGAACCGGGTTTGAGCTTTCCAGCAGTCTTCGGGCAGATACCGACGCCTTCGGTGCCCACGTCTCGCTCGTCTAAGAAGTCCAAGTCGCTGAAAAACGACCGAACGAGCGGCGCGTCGCTCAGCGGGGACGACGTCGCCGACAACTTGAGAGAGAGCGATAATCGAGGCGTCGGAGTTGACGTGTCCACGGAAAGCACCAACGCGTTCACCGTCTTGCCGACCGGGTATGCTTCGTGTATGTCGACGGTGGCGCCGTCCGTCAGTTGCGAAGGCGGCGCCAGACCGGTGAGCCTATCCAGGAATCGAACAAAGACGCCGGCGGAGTTGGCCGACGCCACGTATCCCGGGAACACAGATCCCGGCGTGGCCGATTCCGCGGTCGAAGGAATCTTTGACTGTCGCGCGCTCTCGACGAGAGAGATTTTGCGCGACATGACGGCTCGAGTTGGTTTACTCTCGAGAACTACGAGCGGACCGATCTCGTCTCCGGGATTGAGCACGGCGCTCAAACCTTGCGCCGTCAACGGATGATCCGACAAGTGCGCGAGAGACACGACTCCGGGAGCGTTGCCCTTTTCAGTCTTAAACACCACCTCGACGTTGCCCGAGTGCGCGACGACGTGCATGACGACCGCTTTTTCCACGATCGTGCCCGGAATCACGTCCGAAGCCGAAGCCGTGACGGCCACCGACGCGCCGGCGCCGTCGAGGGCGTCGGACGCGAGCGACAGTCGTAATCGACCGGTTCCGTCCACGGACACCACAGTCACGCGAACAACCTGACCAACGCCGAACGCATCCGTCGGCTTTTGATCTCTGAGTAAACCTAAATCGCTCGTCCCGGCCAATCCTTTCAAATCTCCGTACAACGAGACAAAGACGCCGTATTCGTTGACGCCCGTCACCACGCCGTGAGTCACCGATCCCGGAATGGCGTCTTCGATGGTGGAGATGACAGCGAGGTCAGACTTGATGAGCGTTCGCTTGTGAGACACCGTCGCTCGACGGCTATTTCTGTCGACGTTGAGCACCCTAAACTTTAATTTTGCCCCGGGAACCACCTTGGACGACGTCGTTCGACCGACAATGTCGGAGACGTGCAAGGGAGGACAGAGCGCCTTGATGCCCTCGGCGAGCTTGACGATGGCGCCGTAGTGCTCGACGGCGACCACTTCACCGTTGACGAGCATGCCTGGAGTGAGTTCATCGAGAGAAAAGAAAGGTTGCGCCATGACGGAAGATTTGAGACTCACGCTCACTATGCCGTCCAACAGACGATGACCGATGACGCGCACGTTTACGCTTCGTCCAACCTTGAACTTTTTCTCCACCTTGTCCACGCGCTCGTCTGACAGTTGCGAGACGTGCGCGTAACCCACGACGCTGCGATCATCGTCCGGGACGTTGAGCGACACCCCTTGTCCCGCGTCCACTCTTTCGATTTTCGCCGTCTGAAACGTCTTGCCAAGCTTGGGCAAATTCACAGCCGAATGCTCGAGAAGATGAGGTAAAAGCGTCAAGCAGATGCGCTTTGCGGCGGAATCGACGAAGATGATTCGTGCGCGCATGCGTTGTCCGACTTTAAACGTCGAGGACACGCCTTTCGGGGCGTTGACGTGAAAGCAGTCCACCGTTCCGGAAAAGTACGTCATAAAGGACACCGACAACCCGTCCGAGAGAATTTGTTTCACCCTCGAATTCACAAGCATTCCCGGAAGCAGCGTGGAGACGTTCATCGCCGACGTTTCGTGCGCCACCGTGCTCGAGATTCGTTTCTTGTCGCTCGTGACGGTGAAGTATCCCTTGTTACCTTTGGGCGCCGACGCGATGACGACGTCGAGAATTTTCCCTTTGCGCACGTTGACATCGCTCGCGACGTTCTTCTTCGGCAAGAATCCGCTCGTGCCCTCTATGCCAAAGCTCAAGATGTACCCGTGATCTTCGACGCTCTGCACGACCGCGGGCGCGACCGCTCCCTCGGTGAGACTATCCGCGCGAATGCCCGCGCACACGCGCTCCAAGCGCAGAGACAATTCGATGCGCTTACCACCCGTCTTACCCTTCTCCAGGCTCAGCACCGCGCATCTGAGCACTTCACCGGGCGCGTAGAGCGACTCTATGCTCACGGAATCGTCCTCGTCCTCGTCCTCGCCGCCGTACTCGTCGTCCGAAGACTCCGACTCCGACTCGGACTCCGACCGTCTTCCGAGCGCATCGCTCACCTCACCGCGCGCCACCGTGCCGCGCAATCCATCTGGAAGACTCATCACCAACCCTCGAGGCGTTACCTCGGAGACGACGCCCAGAATTTTCGCCCCCGGTCGCAACGCCTTGTACTTGAGCGTCTCGACAAATTTCGCCCCTCCGACCGATGCGCGCGTGCTCGCCCCCCTGGCCGCGCGCGCGATCGCCGCGAACGGATCATCATCATCATCATCATCGTCACCACCCCTCGACGCCCCTCCTCGACGCTTTCCCCGTCCACCATCCCTCGCGGTCGCCTCGTCATCATCCGTCCCCGCGCCGCCGCCGCCGCCGCGAGGAAACGCATCGTCCTCGTCCCCGCCTCGCGGGAACGCGTCCTCGTCGGTATCGTCGCGACCGATCGCGCGACCGTCGTCGTCGTCCTCGTCGCGGGATCTCGATCCACGCGCGCGCGCCCCCATCGCGCCGTGAAGTGTCCACCGGTGGTCGACGCCGTCTCGAGCGGTCGGTCGAAACATGTCGAGTCGCGCGAACGAGAGGGGAAAAGCGCGCGCGCGCGTGAAAAGTCGTCCGTCGCGTTAAAGTTAAAAAGGAACGAATTTACGAGCGATGTCGACGAAGAGTTTCGGAACGAGCGGACGCTCGTCGACGAAGGAGGGGAGCTTTCGACCGAAGATGGAATCGGTGATGTCGTCGAGGAGGACGTCGCGACCGAGGATGGGATCGGTGACGAAGGGATCGGTGTGCGTCTTGTTCGGGTAGTAGCGCTCGTCGACGGAGATGCCGATGGAACGCAACGCGTGTGCAAACATTTTCGATTGTTCCGGAGGCGCCGATGTGTCGGCGTCGCCGTGACAGAGCATGACGGGCGGAACGATGCGCACGTTTCGTCGCACGTCGCGTTCGCGCGTGATGGACACGGGCGACGCGCGAGGGAGGGCCTCGGCGGCGCGCGCGCCGGTGAAACCAGCCTCCATGATGGACCAAAAGACGTTCTTGTACAGGCCCTGACGATGGAAGTGCTCGATGAGCGCGGCGTCGTCCGGCGCGTACACGCCGGATATTCCGATAAATCTCGAAATGGCGGCGGGCGACCACGCGTTCGGCACCGCTCGCTCGAGTCGATCCGCTCTCGTCACCCACTCAATCTGTCGAAGCAAACACGTCGCCGCGATGTGTGCGCCCGCGGATTGACCCACGACGACGACCCGTCGAGTATCGCCGCCCAGCGCGTCCAACCGCTCGAGCACCCATCCCACGCCCTTCCCGACGTCCGCGATCATGTCCCCCACGGTACCTTGCGGAAAATTTCTATAATCTAACGACGCCACGATGACGCCTCGTCTCGCCAAACGTTGCGCCAAGAGCGCGCCCCACGCCTTGTATCCGATGATCCACATGCCGCCGGTGACGAAAATCACCACCGGTCGTCTCTCGTCGGCGGCGTCGGCGGCGTCTTCCTTTCCCTCACCGTCCTTTTCCGCGCCGCTCGTCGACGCCTCATCGCTCGGCCTCGCACCGCGAGCGCCATCCTTCTCCCCCGGATCCGCGGTGACGCGTCGTCGGCGCTCCCGCCTCGCCGCGCTCGCGCCCGGCGGAAAGTATAAATCTAAAAAGTTTCGTCCGCACCCGCCGTAACACACCCCTCGCGTCACGTTTTCATCCGTCGCGTACGTCCACGCGACGCGTAAGAAGGCCGGTGACAACACGATGGAGTACACGGTCAATCCCGCGAGCTTGAAGACCCAGGAGACGGTGGAATAGCGCGCCAACCGAATCGTCAATCGCGCCCCGGTCACCAGTCTCCGCGCGCACGCTCGCGGCCGTCTCGCGACCGACGCGAGGACGAGGACGACGAACGCCGCGGAGAAAAGACGCGACATGACGTCGTTCGTCGTTCGCGCCCCGCGGAGACGACGACGCGCGTCCACGACGGGGCGGTACCGGTCAAAGAGTGAGGGGCGATTCTTTGAAATCGCCACGTGGCGACGCGCGTGGACGACGGAGACGGCGATGGAGACGGCGACGGAGACGGACGCGGCGACTCTGACGACGACGAGCGTCATCGAGCGCGCGATCGAGCGCGTCGCGGACGCGCTGGGCGCGTCGACGCGAACCTTGGTGGTGGTTTTCGTGACGTGCGCGGTGGGCGCGGTGGTGGCGCGGATGATGACGACGACGACGACGCGCGCGCGCGACGACGCGTCGCCGATGGGCGCGAACGATAGGTACAGAGACGCGCGCGCGCGCGCGCTGGAACGGCGCGAGGAGGCGCTTCGAGAGGCGTCGGTATCGTCGCGTCTATTGAATCGAGACGAACGCGACGAGGCGGCGGTGGCGAAAAGACTGGCGGAGATCGACGCCAAGGCGGCGCGATTGGGCGTCGGCGCGCGAGGGAGAGGTCAGAGATTGGGGGGTGGGACCGGATCGAGCTCGGGACGTCCGGAGTGGAATCCACTGATGGGTGGGTCGGAGTCTCGAGGGTATCGACCGAGTCCGCGCGCGCGTCCCGGGGGCGGCGGGTGAGCGCGGTAAAGTCGCGAGCGGAAAAGAAGATTTTTTCGTTCGCGGCGCCGTGCCTCACGCGTGCGTCCACGCGCGCGCGTTCGTTTGCGGTTGTTTCAAGCGGGGGAACGACGTGACGTCGACGAGCGAACGATTCGTTCTCAGAGTCTGTTCGTCGACCGATTCCGTTTCCCGATTTTTCGTTTCGAGCCGCCGCCGAGACGACACGACATTGTAAAAAATAATACATGAACTCCAATAAAAATACTACTGATGAATCTACGGCTGTTGCCGACGGCGTCACGACTCACTCGTGGCTCTCCCTGTCCGGCTGCGCGATTGCCAAATTTTCAAAGTCAACGTCCGAGGAGCGGGGGTGCTCGACGAGAAAGAGGTGAAAGCAGCCGACGCCTTCGTCGGTGGGGACGCCTTCGTCCTCGCGGACGTCGATGACGGCGTCACCTTTGTTTTCGTTGTCGTCGTCGTCGCGCGACGCTCTCGACGGCGCGCGAGAGCGCACGTGCGCGACGTAAAAATCGGGTCGCGGGACTTCGTCTTGGCTCAACCCGAGGGACGCGATTCTACCGGCGATTGAACTCGTGGTGCCCTCGAACATGGCTTCCCAATCGCGCAAGAAGTGCGTGTTGAACGGATTTAAATCCGGTCGAGCTCGAAGCAACACGATGAGTCCGAGGATGATGAGGAAATCTAAAATCTCTCCCAACAAGTATCGCAACCATCGGCGGTTTGGCGAGAGCGCCTCGCCGAGCGAGGTGATGATTTTCCCGGAGATGAACCAAAACACGAGCGCTTGCGTGCGTCTAAAGATGCTCTCCTTGGCCTCCACGAGCGCGCCCGCCATCGCGCCTTCTCCGGTGTTCTGCGCGTGCTGAACCATCAACGCCTGAAGCCGCAACGACTTGAGATTGTGCGTCGCGTTGGCGATGATATTGGCGAACGCTCCCGGATAGGCGAGATAAAAACCAATCATGATGAATCCCTGCGACATAAACCGAGTCATGATGTTCATAGAGAACAAGCCAACGTACATCGAGCTCGCGACGAACATCTCCCATCTCTCCATCCTTCGCTTCGTGATGAGCCAGCCGGACGAAATCACCAACCACGTGCAGAAAAACGTCGCCTGGTTGAGCGAGAGGAAGAAGATGAATAATACGCTCTCGACGTTGGACCCGTTCGGAGCGTTGAATCGCTCGTTTACCAGTGGTAATCCCTCCGACGTCTTCGACGCGTTCACCCAGAACCGATTCGCGGCGAACAACCACGCCAATCGAGTCAGCATTTGTAACAAAAGCAAACCGTGGAGCCACGTCACGCGCTCCCTATGCCTCCACAGATACGCCGACGTCGCGGCGGCGCCGATGATCCACACGATGAGGAATCCCATGAACACGCGCGCCGAGAATCGATACTCGGAACTCACGTGATCGCCTCCCGGATTCGTTTGCACCACCGTCGCCACCACCGTTACCACGGCGTTCTCGTCGCACGACAACACCGAAAACATCGTGCGCGCCCCGCCGACGACGCGCGCCGTCTCGCTCCCCGGCGTCATTCGCATCGCCACGCACCCCTTCCGACCGACGTACACCGTCGTGATCGTGTCTTCGCACGCCACCGCACCCGTACCCGCGGCCTCTATCGGACTCCCCACGACGCCAAGCGGGCACGACAGCGCCCAGACGTTTGCGTTCGCGGGTTCGACGTCGCGCGTTCGCACTCGAACTTCACCACCGCTCAAAAACCCAAACCGCGCCACCTCCACCGACGCCGTCGCCGGTATTTCCGTGCGTAACGTCTCGCGCACCGTCGTCACCAATCCCTCGCACGGCGTCGCGAAGAGAAAGAAGAATACCGACGCGAGGGAAAAGAATGACGCGCGCGTCGTCGCCGCGCCGACCGAGACAAAGTCCCCGATCCTCCTCCCGACGCTCTCCCGCGAACGACGACGACGACGCGACGACGAGCACCGCCCCACGGTCCCGTCTCGATCCATCGTTCACGCGTCGCGTCGAACGAATGAATCACAATGAATGAATGAATGAATGAATGAGTGAATGACGCAATCGATGACTCGACGCCTTCGTCGACGCGACGATCGACCGAGAGACCGGGACACCGCGAGACCGATCGAGGCGTCGATCGAGGCGTCGATCTTTCGTTCGCGCGCGCTCCTCGTCTCCCGTTCGTCCTTGTCGCGCGTGGACCTCGGAGTGCCGTCGCGTCGGTCGGTCGTCACGTCACTTCACCGCGCGCGCGCGTTGAACCTCCGAGGCGTCGAAAAGCGGGGGATGGCGTCGACGTCGACGTCGATCTCGACCTCGACCTCGACCTTCGCGCGCGCGCTCGAGGACGCGCGCGCGTTGGCGAGAGATGCGAGGCGAATCTTGGATTCTCGAGACGAGGAGACGGACGAGGGGACGCGGGCGAAAAAGAGTCTGGAGGCGCGACGACGGGCGAACGGGTTGCGAGTGAAAGTGCGCGCGTTATCTCGACTCGTCGACGGGGACTCGAGGGAGGAGAACGGGGGGACGACGACGACGACGACGACGACGACGACGACGACGAGCGAACGAGAACGACGACGAGACGCGGTGGAGGCGCTCGAGGCGGAGGCGGAAAACGCGGTGAGACGGTGCGCGGAGAGGAGGAGGACGGGGGGTGGTCGTACCGCGCGTGGTGCCGCGACCAGCGCGGGTTACGATGAATCGCATCACGCCGTCGTCGACGTCGGCGGCGGCGCGAGCCGAGACGACGACGAAGACGGCGACGTCGAGGATCCGCGTATTTTGTTGCGTCGACAACGCGAGACGATGGACGAACAAGACGACGCGTTGGATGAATTATCCATCGTCGCCTCTCGCACGAGAGACGTCTCGCTCGCGGTGAACGACGAATTGGATTTACACGCGAAATTGTTGGACGGCGTGGAGGACGAGGTGGAGGACACGAGAGAGAGACTGACGGCGGCGACGAGGGCGGTGAGACAAATGATGCGCCGCGGGTCGAATTGTCGCTCGGCGTGCATCGCGACGGCGGTCATCGCGTTGTGTTTTCTCATTCTTCTCTTGATCATTAAATTACAGAGCTGACGACCGTCAGACCGGACCGTGCTCACCGAGCTGACGACGGTCCGAGTATCAAAAAAACTAGTCCAATAGGAGCGCGCTGCCCGCGAGTGTAAAACAAACTGACAAACAAACAACCCATGGAGCAAACACGCGCGTTCGTCTTCGGCGTCGGCGGCCCCGGCCCTCGAGTCAAACAATCATTCACTCGCGCTCTCTCTCGCGCGCACGACGACACACCGCGACCGACGCCGACGGCGGGACGCGATCGTCTCGAGTCGTCGAGGCGGACGCGAACCGCGTCGCGCGTCTCGAGTCTCGAGCGATGCGCGTCGCGCCGAGGATGGCGCGCGCGGTCGCGGGACCGCGAGGCGCGCGGCGCGACACCGTCGACGTTTTAAATAAAAGGGGCGTCGCGCGCGGACCGTCGCGCGTGGACCGTCGCGCTCGCGCGCGCGAGTCGACGGTGACGGCGGCGGCATCGTTATCGTCGTTCGTCGTGGACGAGGACGACGACGAGCGAGGGACGGTGGAGCGAGGGATGGACTCGGAGAGATTGGATGCGCTTCTGGACAAGGCGGCGACGGCGCCGGTGTCGGTGCAAGACATCGAAGAGTTTTATCCGTACAGGTTGGATGAGTTTCAGGTGGCGGCGACCGAATTATTGGTACATGGATCGTCCGTCGTCGTGTCCGCGCCCACGGGGAGCGGGAAGACGTTGGTGGGCGAGACTGCGATTTTAACGGCGTTGGCGAGGGGCGAAAAGGCGATTTACACGACGCCGTTGAAGGCGTTGTCGAATCAAAAGTTACGAGAGTTTCAGAAAATATTCGGAAAGAGACGGTGCGGTTTAAAGACAGGAGATGTCGACATCAACGGTGACGCGGACGTGATGATCATGACGACGGAAATTTTGAGGAATATGCTGTATTCGAGCGCTGCGGGAGGGAGAGACGACGAGAGGTTGGCAGACGTGAGCATCATCGTTCTCGATGAAGTGCACTACCTCGCCGATCGATCGAGAGGGACGGTGTGGGAAGAGACCATCATTTATTGTCCATCTCGCATACAGCTCTTGTGTCTTTCCGCCACGGTGGGTAACCCGGAAGACTTGTCAGGATGGATTGAAGAAGTGCACGGACGGTGCGAGACGGTGGTGTCCAGCTATCGCCCGGTGCCTCTTACGTGGCAGTACAGCATGAAACCATCGCGAATGTATCCCGGAATCGGCCCGTTGATGAATTATAAAGGCACGAAATTGCATCACGACTTGTATCCTTTCACCAGGGAAGGTCTTTTGCAACGAAACAACAATGACTGGGGGCAACAGGATGACTACGGACGAGGACAAAACGGACGAGAATCAGAGCGCGTTCTTCGAAGACGATTCGTTCCGCACGTGGAAACTACGGTGCAACAACTCATCGCTAGCGATATGATTCCCGCCGTGTGGTTCATTTTTAGTCGTAAAGGCTGCGATCAGGCTGTCAATTATCTCGTACAGGCTGGCGGAAATCTCGTCACTCGAGCGGAACGACAAGAAATCGACGACGCCCTGAAAGAGTTTTCTCAAGAAAACAAGGCGGCGATTCGATCGGATATGGTCGAACCTCTTCGTCGAGGGATCGCGTCTCACCACGCCGGCCTACTTCCCGCGTGGAAAGGTTTGGTTGAGAAGTTGTTTCAACGCGGCTTGATCAAAGTCGTCTTTGCCACCGAAACGCTCGCCGCGGGAGTGAACATGCCGGCGAGATGTTCCGTTCTCAGCGCTCTGTCGAAGCGTGACGACCAGGGCCCTCGACTTTTGACGTCCAACGAATTTATGCAAATGGCTGGACGTGCGGGGCGACGCGGATTCGACACCGTGGGCCACGTCGTCTGCTGCCAGTCACCCTTCGAGGGACCGGATGAAGCCTTCGAGCTCGTGTTAGCGCCACCAGAAAATCTGAAGTCGCAGTTCTCTATATCCTACGGCATGGTTTTGAATTTGTTACAAGGTCGGTCTCTCGAGCAGGTAAAAGGCATTGTCGAGAGAAGTTTCGGCAACTATCTCGGGGGGAAGGCTCGCTCGGTTCGCGAACGCGAACTCCAACGCGCAAACGACCAGATCAAAACTCTGACGGCTCAGATCGAAGAAACGAACAGCGATGAAGAAGCAGGTGAATGGAGACGTTTCGTGAAATTGGATGAGCGATTGAAGGAGGAAAAAAGATTACTCAAAATTTTAGTGCGACAAGCCGCCGAAGCGCAAGCGGACGAGATACGCGAGACTCTTCGATGCGAGCTCGAGACGAGACCGGGTCCCGTTCTAGTTGCGATCGATATCGGGGATAACGCCGTTCGACGTCGAAAAGAGCGTAAATCGGCCACTATCGCGTTATTTGAAGACGACTCCATGAAGGTTGAGGGAGAGGATTTCGCCGGCGAGTGGAGATTGCAAGATATCGCCAACGACGCTTCGGTCGATTTTGACCGTCTCATGAGCGATTTCGACGATGGATCCTCTGAAGACGATTTTTTGCAGTCTTTTGATGAGAACGTTGGGTTACCTCGAGGCGTCATCGCCGCGGCTGTCGTCGAAGCGGTTCCGGCGGCTAAAATCGCGCCAACGGCAAGCGCGGTCGGCAAACCGTATCCCATGGGTGAATTCACGGCTCTTGGGAGTGATGGGTATTGGTACCGTTTTTATTCAGATAGAGTCAAGTACATTTGCGACGATGCGTTGCATTTGGCCGACTTTGAGCTCGTCGGATCGCCGCCCGCGTCGAGCAGCCTGCGATGGATACGAGCCAGCGGCGGCGGTGTGTGGAAGGCAGACACATCGAAGAAGACGAAGCCCGTCGCGGAGCGCATTCCGACTGATCCGAACAACTTTACTATGCTTGATCAGGCGGTTGAATCGGCAGAATTTATCGATGCGCAAAAGTTGCAGATCCAACAAACTCGGGAGGAGATTAGTCAGCTTTCGCATATCGCTGAGTTGCGCAAAACTGCGAAACAGCAAAAGAAGCGTGAAACCAAGCTGAAAAAACTCAAAGAGAGACGAGATAACATAGAGCAGAGGATTAAAGAGTATTCCGCCGCCGGTTGGGACGAGTTTCTGAGAGTGGTTGATATTCTCGTCGAGTGCGGGGCGCTCGAACGGGAGTCCCTCGATTTACTCGAGTTTGGTGAAGTTTGCGCAAACTTGAGAGGCGAAAACGAGCTTTGGCTCGGCATGACGATGTCTTCAGAAGCCCTTGCGGATCTTGACGCGCCTACTTTGGCCGGCTTCGCGGGCGCTCTATGCATGGATAACCGTCCAGCGACGTGCTTCTACGGTGCCTCGCAAGAGCTCGTTCAAGTTCTTGAGGATCTCGAACCAACCATGGGTGACCTCTTGTATCTTCAGTCGTCTTCGAGAATCGATATGCCCGTCAGTTTAAGTTATGAGATTGCGGCGTTGGCCGAGTCTTGGGCGTCTGGTACGTCGTGGGATCAAATTCGCCGAGACACGACTTTGGACGAGGGAGACATCGCGCGCTTATTCCGTCGCACTGCCGAACTTCTCGCACAAATTCCACGCATTCCTCACCTTCCCGAGAGCCTCAAGGTGACCGCGAAAAAAGCGAACGATGTCGTCAACAGGCCTCCGATTAGTGATTTATCGTAGAAATTAGATTTATGTTACAACTAGGATGCTGCGTTTACTAAAACGCCCGTCTGGATCCTTTCGAAACGCGTCGCTTGTTCTTGACGATCTGTCCGCCTTGACCACCAGACTTGAAATCAGCCTCTTGTTTCTCCAAGAAGGACAAGAGATCTTTCTGGCGCGCGCCGCGCTCATCAGCCGCTTCGGCTTGCTCTTTAGATCGAGCATCCGCCATGAACCGATTGTCCTTGCGCAATTCCCGCATGGCGCCTCTGCTTTCTTGTTTAAGCTGCTTCTTGAGCTTTCTCGCCTCGGCTCTTTCGCGATTCGGATCGTAGTCACGACCTTTCTGGTATCCGTCCTCTTCGTACATCGGATTGTACGTCTTGATCGCCTCAGCAACCTTCTTGTGATAGGCAAGAGGAGATTTGACGGCACCCGCGAGCCCGTCGTCCAATTCCTTAACAAACGCGTCGCACAACTCGGCCAATTCCTTGTTCGTCTTCTTGAGAGCTTTTCGAAGGTTCACGATGGATCCACGGATGGGTGAGAGTAATTCTGACGCAGATGGCGTTTTCACGGCGGCACGCGATAATTGACGGAGGCACGCGACTGCGCCGTTCAACGCAGTCGACGAGAGCTTCTTCTCCTCAAGAGTTTGCCCAAAAATTCCATCTAATGCCTGAGGCAAGGAAGTTTGCTCAGCTTTCGTTCCCAGCCCCGCACTCAACCACGGACCACCGATTTGTTCGGCGAGGTGCGTGGGCAAGCCGATGGCCCAATCTTTCGATGATCTCGAGGCGGTGTGAACCAGAGCGTTCATCAGTGCCAGCGCTTCGGGAAATATTCTTTCCGCGCGCGTCGAGTACACACTAGCCATGGTTGAGAGAATGACCGCCAGGCACGCGTCTTTGACTGATCTGATGGCGCAGTGCGCGAGTAAGTTGCCTATGTAGAGCGACACCGGCGTCATGACGGGATGCGACTTGTCCGTTGTGGGAAAGATGGCGGCGAACAGCGACAGCAGTAAAATAGTTCGCGATGGTGGCCATCCCGTTTCACCTTGACGAAGAGCTTGACGAAGTCGAGCGCTCATTTTCTCGACACGGGCCTTGACGGCGGTGGCCGTGAAAAACGGCACCCGGGTGCTGAGATCCACGATGTGGCTAGAGAGAACATCCAAATGGTCCATGGGTAACGGACTTTGCCCGGCTAAGATTTCGAATCTTTGCAAAAGCAAACCAAATAATGTCTGTGTTCGCTTTCTGTTTTCCGCCGCCAATGTCGGAGCGTTGCAAGCTCGAATTCTAGTGATAATCGTCGACGCGTCTTCGGCGTTGTGGTTGCCAATCATCGAGTCGAGATCATCCGCGCTTTCGGGCATCGGAAACGTGAAAGGTATGTCCGTTCGCGTCGGAGCAGCCTTTTGCTTCTCTTTAGCGCTCGTAACGAGTTTCTGAGAAGGCTGCACCTCTCGCACTTCGCTCGAGGTGGGGACGTCGTCCTCTTCCGCCTCTTCAATCTCTCGCAAAACTTTGGCGCGCTCGTCCTCTTCTTCGTCGCCCTCGTCGTCGTCATCTTCTTCATCGCTGCTATCGCCTTCCTCTTCGTTACCACTCGCGTCGTCTTCATCGTCATCGTCCTCCTCTTCGTCGTCGTCTTCTGGCTCGACACCGTCTTGGAGGATTCCCAACTTTCGAAGTCGATTCTTTCCTTGATCCAACCCTTTATCGACGTTTTTCAGCTCTGATTTCAGAGACTTGCGGAGACGCGCCGCGTCATCCAACTCCTCATCGTCGTCTTCAGACGAGTCCGCCTCAGATGAATCCTCCTCGTCACTTCCGCTTTCTTCGTCCTCATCGCTCTCGAGTGTAAAATTTTCCTCCAAGTCTTCAGCTCCGCCGCGAGACTTGCTAGAGTCACCGTGTAAAGCCTCTTCCACTTCGTCGTCTTGGTCAGATTTCTTCGCTCTGCGTCTTCGCGCGGCGTAACCGCCCTGCGGACCGTCGTCGTCGGAACTCTCGTCGTCCGACGTCGCTCCGCGCATGCGCTTCAGTCTCTTCCGTTCAGCCTGCTCCAACGCGAGCTTCTCTTGCGCCTCCAGCTCTTCCTGCGTTTTTGCTCTGTCCCCCGCTTGGCCTCGTCTCTCGTACGCCAGCGTTCGTGCCCACGTGTCGTATTCATCCTTCTCCTCGGGCGCCTTGACTGCGGCTTTCTTGGTCGGTTTCATGTGTCCGACGGCTTTTCGAAGCGCTCCCGCCAACAAGCCTCCCTGACTAATCTCTTTAAATTCGGCGTCGAGCTGTGTAAGCGTGTTATCGTCGTCCTCGCGTTGTTTCTGCTTCTCCGCTTTGTGGAATTTACTCTTCGCTATGAGCTCATCCATGACGTCCTTTTTGGACTTTCTTCGCTCGGGCGCGGCGTTGTCGTCGCCGCGCTTCAGAGTGGGTTCAAAATCGCCACCACCGAAGTGTAAGCTCCGCGTCATCTCCTTATCTAAGTTTTCATCGTCGTCGTCTTCCCCATGCGTCGGTTTTGCCGTCATATCTCGCTCCGCGAGCGGCTGCCCGAGGTGCGTCAGCGTCTTTAAGCCGTCGTCGTCGTCGTCGTCGCCCTCCTCGGCGAGGGAAAAATTCTTCGACTTTTTCAACTGACGCAGACGCGCTTTCGCCAACCTCCCGATGCTCTTCTCTTCTTTGCTCAATCCATCGTCGTATTCACCGAACCGTCGATCCACGAACGCGTTCGCCTTTCCGCTCGCCTCGTGTTCCCGCAAGAGCGTCCGCCGTCTCTTTTCGACGGCCTCGGTGCGCGCCTTGAGCACGTTCCCTCGCGCCCCCTTCACCTTGCGTCCCAAGATGTCAAACTTCCGTCGATGACTCACGCTCTCGAACGCGCTCTTCACCACTCCCGACCCACCGTCGCTCCCTCCACCGCCACCGCCGACGAAAAATTTCCTCTTGCTCCCGCTCCCCGGATTCGCTCGGCCCGCCTTTCGCTTCTTCGCCATGACGACGGACGCGTCGAGCGACGACGAAGAGGACGAAAGGGACGAAAAGGACGACGGTGCTCTCCCACCGACCGCGTCCGCGTCGACGCGACCTCTCGCGACGCACGCGCTCTGCGGACGACGACGACGACGACCCAACCATCGCGTCGGGGTGGCGGCTGCCCAGTGCACTAAACCCTAGCTAAACCCTCTCTATACCCTCCCGACTCGACCGAATCGTCGCGTCGGTGGGCGGTCGTTTCGGGATTGACTATGGACTCATCGGGGAGTCGTGACTGGTGAATTTGAGAAGTGTAGACATCACGGTCGAGCGACCGTTCGCGACGCACGAGAGGGCGAGCGAGGACGCGTTTCCGAGGTGAGAGCGATGGGAATGAATGACTCGAGTGGTGTACTTTGGGAATGGATGGAATGGATGGACTAGGGATGGCGAGAGAGTGCGGCGCGCGAGGCGCGCTGGGACGAATCACGGCGCGTCGACGACGGGGACGGGACGCCAGGGGACCGCAGAGCCGTCCATGAGGCCGATACCGCGAGCGGAGAGTTCGTCACGCACGCGGTCGGACTCGGCGAAGTCTTTGGCCTCGCGAGCAACCTTGCGTTGCTCGATTTTGGCGAGGAGTTCGTCCTCGGTTAAGCCGGCTCGGCGAAGCGCGCGCCCGCGGAGCTCGCCCAGGAGGACATTTTTCTCATCCTTCGGCATGCCCACGGCCTCCATCAAGCCTTCCACCGTGTGTAGCAAGGCTTTGAGCGCGCCGACGCGACCGACGGCCTTCTTCCCGGCTTTGGTGGTCATGAAATCATTCATCGATTTCAGGGGCGCGGAGAGCGCCGCCATCACGGCG
>Ga0066845_10000249_pt1 | contig 16677 bp, 12 predicted proteins | sample ETNtaG_31_FD_65488 | JGI IMG/M metagenome (GOLD analysis project Ga0066845, IMG submission 65488) | Marine microbial and viral communities from oxygen minimum zone, Eastern Pacific Ocean - ETNP201310SV78 | ecosystem: Environmental > Aquatic > Marine > Oceanic | place: Pacific Ocean: Eastern...
CAGAGACTCCATCTGCAAACATTTTTGCATCATCTTGGTATTTATTTATTTTAATGTTTCTTTTATCAGTTTCTCCTTGTTCGGTAATTTCTTTATTTTGCCAATACTGCGCACCACCCATTTGAGATTCAATATCACCATCTAAATAATTTCTATTGTCTGCTTTTTTATAGTTTCTTCTATAAATATTTGCAGGATCAGTTTCATCAATATCTCTCTTTTCAATTCTTCCATCAATCTCGTTAATAATTGGAATTCCGTCTTCAGTTGTATTATATTCTTTGTATACATTACCTCTAAATTTCCTATGATCATTAGTTGATGTTTGTTCAATTTCGGCTCTGTAAACATCCATAACCCATTCAGAAACGTTACCAGCCATATTATACAATCCATAATCATTAGGCCAGTAAGCTCTAACAGTAGTTGTAATATCTGCATTATCATTCAGATTACCTGCAACTCCCATATTATCTCCCCTACCTCTTTTAAAGTTAGCCATGATTTCTCCTTGATTTTTGGAAGAACCATTTCTTAGAGATGAGCTTGTCCATGGATATATTTTTCTATCTTTTGTATTTTCTTCTTCAGTATTTCCTACATTTCCTAATGCAGCAAATTCCCATTCAGCCTCAGTTGGTAGTCTATAAGGAGGGAGTAGTAGTCCATCATGAAGTTTAACAGTTCTTTTTCTACCATCTTCATCCATAGACCATCCACTTAAATCTTTAGGGGGGTTAATGTGATAAGATTCGTCAGATGCATCAAAGACAGCATCAGGATTAAGAAGGTATGATTCTGTACTAAATGCTTGATCTTCAATTCTGTTTTTAACGTCTTCAGTTAAAACACAAGCATCAATTAAAATTTGCTCGTTTACCCTGTCAGTTCTCCACTTACAATAATCTGTTGCTTGTAACCAACTAACCCCAACGACAGGATAATTTTTGTAAGCTGGATGTCTAAAATAATTATTTACATATGGTTCATTATAGCCGAGTTTGTCTCTCCATACTAAAGTATCTGGAAGAGCTTTTGTATACACCCATTCACCTTCATCGGGTTTAGAATAAACTCTCTTAAGCCAATATAAGTATTCTAAATAGTCAATGTTTCTAACTTCAGTTTCGTCCATGTAAAAAGAAGAAACTGTTACTCTTCTTGGAACATTGTTCCATTCAGTCATAACATCCGCTTCAACTCTACCCATAGTAAATGAACCACCTTCTACAAAAACGAGACCAGGACCAGTTTTTTGTTCTGTGAATTTATAGTTAAAATTTGTTTCAAACCCCCCGTTTCTAGGATTGTTATATTCCCATCCAGTAGTGGATGATCTTTCATAAGACCCGCTATTTTTATTTGAACATGCCATTAAAAAAAGGCAACTTAGAGCTAGTATTATTTGATGTAATTTCATAGTTAAATTTTTAATATTTAAAATTGAGGACAACTAATTGTATTGTATGTTTTACTTTTCGATCTACAAGGAAGGAAATAGGTAAATGATAGTTCATGTGCTCCTAAAGTATTACTGTTTTTAAGTTCACTTACAGTAATATCATAACTATATCCAAACTTAAAAGTTTCTTGAATTAGACCAGCCATTAAAATAAATGAATCAAAATTTTCTTCACTATGTCTTGCCCAAAGTCCTCCAACAATAGGGCCTCTATTTACATAAACTCCGTAATTAAACTGCTGAAAATCTTGTTGTCTTTGATATAGAAAATTAGGTGAAATGGTTGTGACATTTCTACTGTATTTATTTAGTGCAATATTTCCACCAATATGAGTTGTTATTTTTCTAGGTAATTCACTTTCACTAATAAAACCTTGATTTGGTTGTGTTAAGTGATGAGCTGCAAATCCGAAGTAAAAGTCCTTTGCGTAAACTACGAATCCTGTAGAAAAATCTGGGTAATTAACATTATTTGTATTATTATCAATATCTTCTTGTGTTGGATATATAAACCCATATTGTGGGTCTATTTGATCTCCAAAAGTAAGTCTAGACCAGTCTAACTGTAAAATTCTATATGAAGCTTCAAAACCAGCATTTAAAGACCATTTTCTATTTATAGGAAGATGATAAGAATAGAGTAGTGATGCATGAGAAGTATTTAGTCTGCCTGCTCCAGCTCTATCTTGTGTAACAAGTACTCCTAAACCTCCACCAACTGCGTCGACATGTTGATCCCAAGATGCAGAATAGGTAACGAAGGTTCTATCAATACCAGGCCATTGATCTCTATAGTTGAAGTTTACTCTTGGGCAACCTTTTGGTGTAGATCCAGTAAATGCAGGATTTAAATATAAAGGATTTGCATAAAATTGACTAAATGCCGGATCTTGAGCTTGGCTTTCCATGCTAACAAAAGACATTATAAATACCCCAACAAATAATTTCCAAATTCTACGCATTGTATTTTTTTTTCTAAATTTCAATTTCACAAAAATAGTAAATTATTTATTATATGATAATCTAGTATTAATTTTATGTAATATTTAACTTTTTTTATCGTTTAAAGATTAGTTTTGCATTATATGAGATTATTTATTACAGTTTATATTGTTTTGAGCTTTATTTGTAATTTAAATGCGCAATATAATTCAGTTTTGTCATCTGGTGATTGGTATACTTTTTCAACAAATAGTAATGGTGTATATAAAATCAGTTATAATGATTTTTCGAGCTTAGGAATTAATCAAGAAAACATTCAAATTGATAATATTCATATTTTTGGAAATGGTGGGGGAATGCTGCCATATTTAAACTCTGATTTTCGACATGATGACTTAGTTGAGAACTCTATTCAAATTTATGATGATAATAACAATGGTATTTTTGAGGATAATGATTATTTATTGTTTTATGGGCAATCTCCAAATACTTGGACATATGATTCTATTTCTGGAAATTATAGCTTCAACCAACATCTATATTCTGAAGAAGTATATTATTTTCTTAACATAAGTAACTATAACAACAAAAAAATTACATCTAAACAAGTAACATCAATGCATTCTACTGAAATAGATGAATTTCAAGATTTTTTTTGTTATGAAAATGAAAATGAAAATCTAATTAGCTCTGGAAGATTATGGTTTGGCGATAGATTTTCATCAAATGAATCCAAAACATTTAGCTGTGATTTTCAAAATCTTCGTACAGAATTCCCATTACATATAAAAACTGTAGTTGCCGCTAGATCTTTAGTGCCATCAAATTTAAATATTAGTATTAATAATTCTTTAATTGAAAACTTATCAATATCAAACATTATTTCAACTCCATCAACAGAGTATGCAAAGTTGGTGACATCTGAAAACACCTTTTACTCTAACTCTGATAATTTAAATATAGAGTTGTCCTATTTATCGTTTGATAATGGAGCTCAAATGTGGCTAGATTATATAGAAATAAACGCCAAAAGAAAATTAAAAATTTCAAATAGTTTGCTTGAATTTAGAAATCCAAATATTAATTCTAATATTATTAAATATAAACTTGAAAGTAGTAATAATGTTGAGATTTGGGAAATAACAAACCCTTTAAATCCAAAAAAAATAATTACAGAATTTGGGTCCGGACTAATTACTTTTAAAGATTCAACTAATATTCATAGAAAGTACATTGCATTCACTGAGGCATCTTATAAACAACCAAATCTAATTGGTTACATAACAAATCAAAACTTACATAATCTTTCTTCAGAAATAGAGTATGTTATAATAACTCATGAAAATTTTGTTGCACAAGCTAATCGTCTATCAAATTTTCATCGGGCAAATAGTAACTTAAATACTGTAGTTGTTGAGTTGCAAAAAATATATAATGAATTCTCATCGGGCATGCAAGATGTTACAGCTCTAAGAGATTTCTTAAGAATGCTTTATAAAAGACCTAATTCAAAATTAAAATATGTTTTATTGTTTGGAGATGGCTCGTATGACCATAAAAATAGAGTATCAAATAATACAAATTATATTCCAACTTATCAATCTTTAAATTCTACACATCCAACTCTTACATATGTAACAGATGATTATTTTGGATTATTAGATGAAAATGAAGGTTTGTTTATTAATGATTTGGTTGATATTGGAATAGGAAGATTGCCAGTTTCAAACATAACAGATGCTAGAAATTTGGTAGATAAAATTGAAAGATATTATGATAAGGAATCTTTTGGTGCATGGAGAAATGATATTGTTTTTATTGCTGATGATGGTGATGCAAGTGATGGAAATATACATATGTCTCAAGCTGATAGTTTATCTAATATAATTGCTAATAATTATAATGAAATTAATATATCAAAAATTTATTTAGACAGCTATCTTCAAGAATCTACACCTGGTGGTCCAAGATCATCTGCAACTCAAAGTGCTATTAATAATAAAATTAATAAAGGAGTTCTTCTTGTAAATTATACTGGTCATGGGGGTCCTTTAGGTTGGACACAAGAAAGAGTTCTGGAAGTTAATCAAATAAATTCTTGGGAAAATGATTATTTACCTCTTTTTATGACTGCAACTTGCAAATTTTCATATTTTGATGATCCTGAAAGAGTATCAGCAGGAGAATATGTTTTGTTAAATCCAAATGGAGGTGCAATAGCACTATTAAGCACTACAAGGCTTGTTTATTCATCTCCAAATTATACATTAAATAATAAATTCATTAATGTTTTATTTGAAAAAAATCAAGATGAATATCCAAGATTAGGAGATGTTTTTAAACAGACTAAAGTTTTAAGTGGATCAGGAACAAATAATAGAAATTTTACACTTTTAGGTGATCCAGCATTACAGCTTGCTTATCCCGAAATTAATGTAGTTACTAGTTTAGTTGATGATACAATAAAAGCGCTTCAAGAAGTATTTATTGAAGGTTATATTGAAGATAATTTTGGACAAAAAGTTAGTAATTTTAATGGTGTAGTATTTGTTACAATATTTGATAAAGAAATTATTAGAAATACTCTAGGACAACAGTCATGTGAACCTATGCCATATAGAGATCAAAATAGCATTATTTATAAAGGCTCAGCAACTGTAGCAAATGGTAATTTTACATTGTCTTTTATTGTTCCTAAAGACATTGCATATAATTATGATAATGGAAAGATTAGCTATTATGCACTTACTAATGAAGATTCACCAATTGATGCAAATGGAAGTTTTTCTGACTTTATTATTGGAGGAACTGCTGAAAATATAATTTACGATTATGATCCTGCTGAAATTAGTTTATATATGAATACTAGATCATTTACTGATGGAGGTATAACAAATAGAAATCCTTTATTACTTGCTGATATTTTTGATCAAAGTGGAATTAATACTGTTGGTAATGGAATAGGGCATGATATTATAGCCTACATTGATGGAGATAGATCAAATCCATATGTTTTAAACGAGTACTATAAATCAAACATTGATAATTATAAGCAAGGTGTTATTGAGTTTCCTTTTGAGGATTTAGAAATAGGAGAACATACTTTAACGTTAAAAGTATGGGATATTTTTAATAATTCATCAGAAGCATCAATTAACTTCACTGTAACAGATTCTGAATTTTATGTTGAAAAATTCACTTCCTATCCAAATCCATTTTCTAATCAAACAAACTTTTATTTTCAACATAACAAATCAAATCATACTCTAGATGTTAGCTTAAATATTTACTCAATTGATGGGGTGTTGGTTGAACAAATTTCAAATACTTTTAATGATCCTGGTTACCAAATAGGCCCAATTGTATGGAGAGCTAGAGACAAATATGGAGAAAAATTAAGTTCTGGTATTTACATTGCTCAATTAAATATAAGTAGTAGTGATGGAGAATTTACAACAAAGTCAAATAGAGTTATACTATTACCTAAATAATTACGTTAGAGAAATGTAAATAAACTATATTAGCAAATAAATATCTATGATAATTAAAATTAGTAAATATATATTACTTTTAAGTTTTCTTCATTTTTCGTTTTTAACTAAAGCGCAAAACTTTGATGATACTGATGGAAATGAACAAAGTTTACAACTTAATACGATTACCACAGCTGTTCCGTTTCTTTTAATAGCACCAGATTCTCGTGCTGGTTCAATGGGTGATGTAGGTGTAGCTACTAAACCAGATGCTAATTCCATGCACTGGAATCCAGCAAAATATGCTTTTGTTGAAGATGATATGGGTTTTGCAATTTCATACGTTCCATGGCTAAGAGCTTTAGTGCCTGATATTAATTTATCATATTTAGCAGGATATAGAAAATTATCAAGAAATGAAGTGGTTGGTTTAGAAATGCGTTATTTTTCTCTAGGTGACATTACATTTACAAATAATGATGGAAATACAATCGGCCAATATAAACCTAATGAATTTGCTCTTGGTAGCTCATATTCTAGAAAGCTAGCCGATGCTTTTTCTTTAGCTATAGCTGGTAGATGGGTTTATTCTGATTTAACAGGTGGAACTAGTGTCGGTGGTATTGAAACTAAACCAGGATCAACATTTGCAGCTGATATTGCTGCATATTATTTTCTTCCGCGTAGAATTTATAAGAAGGATTTTGATTTGGCTTTTGGAATGAACATATCAAATATGGGAGATAAAATTTCATATACAGAAACAGCAGTTAGAGACTTTATCCCATTAAATTTAAGACTTGGAACTTCAATTTCTACCAAAATTGATGATTATAATAAAATAAGTTTTGCTTTTGATGTTAATAAATTATTAGTTCCAACACCTCCAGAATATAATGACTCAATTCCAGATCTAATAGTTGCTGGTAAAGATCCTAATGTGTCTGTAATTAGTGGAATGTTTCAATCATTTAATGATGCACCAGGTGGATTTAAGGAAGAAATGAGAGAAATAAATATTTCTATTGGATCAGAGTATTGGTACAATAATCAATTTGCAATTAGAGCTGGTTATTTTAATGAACATGATACAAAAGGAGCTAGAAAATACTTTACTTTTGGTTCAGGTGTTAAGTATAATGTATTTGAGCTAGACTTTTCATACTTAGTTAATACAAATAGAGATGCTGGAGTAACTAATCCACTTGCAAACACAATGAGGTTTACACTTGTATTTGACTTTGGAGAAATATAATTAGATGACAAATTTAAGAATTGGTTTTGGTTTTGATGTACACGAACTTAGTGAAGGAGTTGATTTTAATTTAGGTGGAATTATTGTTTCTCATAAAAAAGGTTCAGTTGGTCATTCAGATGCTGATGTCTTGATTCATGCTATTTGCGATGCTCTCTTAGGTGCCGCTAATTTAGGAGATATAGGTAAAATTTTTCCTGATTCCGATAGTAAATATAAAAACATTGATAGCAAGATATTATTAAAAGATGTTGTAAAGTTATTAGTTGATAAAAATTATTCAATAGTCAATATTGATTCAACAATTTGTTTGCAAGTTCCTAAATTAAGTGAGTATATTCCAATGATGAAAGTTGTTCTATCAGAATGCTTGGGAATTAGAAAAGATTTACTTTCAATTAAAGCCACTACCACTGAAAAATTGGGTTTTATTGGCAAAGAGGAGGGTGTCTCCTCTTACGCAACAGTGTTAATTCAAAAAAGTAAGTGATTTATTGTTTAGCTAAATAAGCAGCGACGCTATCATGAGATTCTTCAATAGCTTCATCTCCTTTTTCCCAGTTTGCTGGACAAACCTCACCATTTTCTTCGTGATGGTGTAAAGCGTCAACCATTCTTATTGCTTCATCCACATTTCTACCAAGAGGTAAATGATTTACAAGTTGATGTTGTACTATTCCATTTTTATCAATTATAAATAATGCACGAAATGCAATCATTGGACCAGTTGAAAACATATTATCATTTTCATCAACTTCATAATCACCAAATAAAACATCATAATTCATACTTATTGTCTTATCAATATCTGCAATGATTGGATATGTAATACCTTTGATGCCACCGTTATCTTTATCAACTTGTAACCAACCCCAGTGAGATTCCTCACTATCAGTTGAACATGCAATTAACTCAACATTTCTATTTTTAAAATCTTCAAGTTTTTCTTGAAATGCAAAAAGTTCAGTTGGACAAACAAAAGTAAAATCTTTCGGGTAAAAAAATAGAACTACCGTTTTTTTACCAATGAATTGTTCAAGACTAAAATTTTCAACTATTTTTTCACCATCAATAATTGCTTTTGATGAAAATGATGGAGCTTTTTTCCCTACAAGTACAGACATAATATTTATTTTTAAATTTCCACAAAAATAAGAGATAAATTGATTATAACAAACAACTTAAGAATAAATAATTATTTAAAAAAATTACTTTTTACAAACTAAAATTAATCTATCTGATTTTAGTGCATTAAATGAAGTAAGTTGATAGTCGCCAAATATTTCAATAATTTTTAAACCAGCGTTGTTTATATAATCTGAAAATTTGTCTAGAGTTATAATGCTAACCTGTTCTATGAAAGAAAATGTATTTTTTCCATCAGTAATATTAATAGATTTTAAAATTTTACCATTTTTAACTGTTCGATTAATTTTAAATTCTACATTATTAATAATCTTAATCTCTGACTCGATTAAGTTCATCAAAACTTTTTTTACGTTCATAAAATCTATCACAACTAGACCTTCACTTTTTATATTATTTGCTATTGAAACTAATGCTTTTTCGTTGTCAGAATCTTTATTAAAATAGCCAAAAGATGTAAACAAATTTACGGCTAAATCGAAATGATCAGACTTAAATAATTTACGCATGTCATGTATATAAAATTTTAGATTTTTGTTAGAAAATTTAGAAGCTGTTTCTATGTTATTTTTAGAAAGATCAATACCAGTAACATTATATCCTAACAGATTTAAATATATTGCGTGTCTTCCTGTTCCGCAAGCAATGTCAATAATCTTACTATTTTTTTTGAGATTCAGATGAGATGTTAAATTATTTATAAATAATTTAGCTTCTTCATGATTTCTATTATCATACAACATATGATAATATTTGGTGTTAAACCAATTTTCAAACCAATTCATAGATTTAGTCTTTGTCTAACAATTTCATATAAAACTACACCGCATGCAACAGAAACATTTAACGATTCAATATTACCTAGAATAGGTATTTTTACCTTTTCATTACTAAGTTTTAAATATTCATTTGATATACCATTTTCTTCGGATCCTAAAACAACAGCAGTTGGAATTTGATAATTTATATTATAAATTTCATTATTAGTTTTTTCTGTGCATGAAACAATTTGAATTCCACTATCTTTTAACATTTGAAGCGTCATTTTAAGATTCCAGACTCTACAAATTTTCACATTGTTTAGTGCTCCTGATGAAGTTTTCATAGCATCAGAGTTTATAGCTGCGGAGTTTTGTTCTGGAATTATAATACAATCTACATTTGAACAGTCTGCAGTTCTAGTAATAGCTCCAAAATTCCTAACATCAGTGATTCTATCCAAAACTAAAATAAGAGGTACTTTTCCTTCTTCATATAAGCTAGGTACTATATCTTCAATACTATGAAAATCAATTGGTGATATAAAAGCAAAAACACCTTGATGATTTTTTGTTGTTAACCTATTTAATTTTTCTATTGGAACATGTTTGTAGTTTATTCTGTTCTGTCTTACTAACTTCCAAAGTATAGCAAATGATTCATTGTGTAATCCTTTTTGAATAAAAAGCTTATCAATTGTTTTTCCACTTTTTATTACTTCAATTATTGGTCTTATTCCAAAAACGGTATCTTTATTTTTCATCATTTTTAAATTCAATATTTGCTTCAATATCTGGAATTTCTCTCAATTCAATTTCTTTTTTTATTTTTTCTGATTGATTTTTAAGATCTTTTGTTAGTATTTGTTTTTTTCTTTTTTCCATGGGAGGATTTAATTTTTCAGCATTTTCAAATTGAATAACACTTTCTAATATTTCTCTAGGTAGTAAAGATCCGGTTTTACTTAAAGTATCTAAAAATTCATTAGCAAAAAACTGATCGATTTGAATCCTTCTTTTTGTTGTATGTGCAAATTTCCCAATTATTCTGCAAATATTATCTCTTTCTTCAGGGCTAAGTTTATCGGCAAATTCGTATTCTTCAATTTTTTTTAAACTAAGAATTATTGGTTCAAGAGAATCTTTTGTAATAACATTAACATTATAATCTCCAATATTATATGTGTATTGGTTAATTACAGATAATGTATTTGATGGTATAACTAAAAAAAGATCTTTTTTAACATTTTCATGCTTAGCATATTTTTTAAGATTCTCGGTTTGGTCTTTAATATATTTTGGGAAATTACTTAAGTCATCATTTGCTGGACTTTTAGCATCAAAAACTATCAATTGATCCATTATTTCGATACAATTGTCAGGTTTATTTCTTGGGTATGGAAAATCCTCTTGTCCAATGTATTTGATTATGTGATTATTGCAAATTAGTTGAATATATCTTTGGACATCTTTTTCATGTTCCCCCCAACTTTTTTTCATTTTTTCTTGAAGATCTTTTTCTTTTTCTACTCTTTCATCATTTACTCGAGCTATTTCCGTTTGTAAATTTTGCTGTAATGTATTAGTCGATGCAATAGATTTTCTTAAAGTTTCATTTCTACTTTCTTCGTTGTTTAATAGCTTATTAACTTCGTTTTTTAAATTATTTCTATCTTGCTCTATAATTTTTAATCGTTCATTAAGTTGAGTTTTTTCAGTTTTTATCTGTTCATAAGAGATCATTTTAGCATCTAATATTTTGATATCTTCTTCCAAATTTTTTATTTTTTCTTCTCTTTTAATTATCTCACTTTGTAATATTTCGAGATTTTCTTTTTCTGAATTTTCTTGCTTATTTCTAGATGCTTTAAAGTTAATAGATGCAATGATGATTAATATTATTAGTAAAATAAGAATAATATATTCCATAGTTTAATTTTTAATTATAAAATGAGTACCAATGTACCAACTTCTACTTTCTTATACAAATCTATAATATCTTTATTTTTCATTCTTATACAACCATGAGAGGATGGTGTTCCAAGTCTTCCTTCTTCAGAAGTTCCATGTATATAAATATACCTTTTATATGAATCAATATTTTTACCTTTATTTAAACCATTTTCTAGACCTGACAACCATAGAATTCTACTGGTAATATCATCAGTATCACTAATAGTTTTGTCACTAAATATTTTAGCAATTTCACCAGTATATATTCTACCGATCATTCTTCCATTTTTTGGTGTTCTATCACCAATTTTATTTTTTATAATATGTAGTCCTGTTGGTGTTTTATTACTTCCACTTTGATTACCAACTCCGAATTTAGAGCTAGAGATTATGTATGTCGATATAATTTTTCTTTTTTTGAAATGATACATTTTTTGATTATCAATTGAAATAAACAAAATTTCATCAAAATCAGTCTTAATTTTATCAAGATAAGATGTTACTTGACTACTTATTTTGGGGTAAAGATTAATTGTAAATGATAAAATTATGAAAATTAAAGAAAATTTCATAGATTCCAATTAATAGTTTTTTTCTTCTGATTAACTAAAATAGAATTTGATTTTGAAAAATGTTTGCATCCAAAAAATCCTCGGTAAGCCGATAGTGGAGAAGGGTGAGGTGCGATAAGTATATGATGTTTACTTTTATCAATTAGTTTAACCTTATTTTTCGCATGATTACCCCAAATCATAAAAATTATTCCATTTTTATTTTTTGAAATATTAGTTATTACATTGTCAGTAAATTTTTGCCAACCAATATTGGAATGAGAGTTAGGTTTTTTATACTCAACAGTTAATATTGAGTTAATTAAAAGTACACCTTGTTTTGCCCAGCTCTCTAAACATCCATGACTTGGAATTTCAATTTTCACGTCATTTCTCAACTCTTTAATTATATTTGAGAGTGTTGGGGGTATTTTTTTTGATTTAACAGAAAATGCTAATCCATGAGCTTGATTAATATTGTGGTAAGGATCTTGACCGATAATAACTATTTTAAGATCATTATAATTACATAATTTAAAGGCTTTAAAAACATCTCTTTTGTTTGGGTATATTGTTTTTTTTTCTCTATAATCTTTAAGAAAATTTGATAGTTTGTAAAAATATTTTTGATTTATTTCCGGTTCTAGTATTGCCTCCCAGCCATTATTGATATTATAGATTTCATTTTTCATTATATTAACAAATATATGAACAGATATTGTAATTATTCAATTTATAATTATTTATATGTATTTTTGTAAAAAAAAATATGAAATTAATCAAGCTATTTTTACTAGTTTTTTGTTTTTCACTTTTTTTGTCATCATGTGGAATATATAAGGAACCTTGTGAAGGTGTAACATCATCAATTAACTCAAAGTAGAGAACAGTTGGAGCTAGTTGAAAAAATCAGAAAACCATCATGGTTGAGAGTTAAGCTTCCAACTGGAGAAGCTTACAAAAAAGTAAGGACTCTAACTAAGGATAATAAACTGCATACAATATGTGAAAGTGGTAATTGTCCTAATATGGGTGAGTGTTGGGGTGCAGGAACCGCTACTTTTATGATTCTTGGTAATATATGTACTAGATCATGTGGTTTTTGCAATGTAAAAACTGGCAGACCTTTAAATGTTGATGTTTTTGAGCCTCTTAAGATTGCAAACTCAATCAAAATTATGAAAGTAAAACATGCAGTTATTACCTCAGTGGATAGAGATGATCTTAAAGATGGGGGTGCAAGTATTTGGGTTCAGACAATTAAACAAATACGAAGAAAAAACCCCTACACAACAATTGAAACTTTAATCCCTGATTTTAAAGGAAAGGAAAAAGATATTCAGGAAATTATTAATGTTGCACCTGAAGTTGTTTCCCATAATTTGGAAACAGTAAGAAGGCTTACAAGACAGGTAAGAATTCAGGCTAAATATGATAGAAGTCTTTTCACTTTAGAGTGTCTATCAAAGGCAGGTATCAGAACAAAATCAGGTATAATGCTGGGTCTTGGAGAAACAAAAGATGAAGTATTAGAAACTATGGATGATCTAAGGAATGTAGGTGTTTCAGTTATGACTCTTGGTCAATATCTTCAACCAACAAAAAAACATTTGTCTGTAGAAAATTTTATTACTCCTGAGCAATTTAAAGAGTATGAAATTATTGGATTGAGTAAGGGTTTTAGACATGTTGAAAGTGGTCCTTTAGTTCGCTCATCATATCATGCTGAAAAGCATATTTTGTAACATTTATTTGATATCAATTCACTCATAATTTATTTTTTATTTTTTTTTTCAATAACAACTATAATTAATTATATTTGTTTCCTTCAAAAAGATATAATATGATTAAAAGATTTCTATTCCTCGTTCTTGCTTTAATTTTTACTTGTAATTATTCTTATTCTCAACAACATGTTTGCGGCACTTATCATGGTTATTTAGAAGATGATAAAAAAAAGTATCCTGAATTTTATAAATCTATTGAAGATAAAAATAAACAGTTAGAAAGGGATCATAGGAATATTATTAATCGTCTTCCAATTCTAAATAACTTAAATCAAAGATCTACAAATACAAAAAAAATCATTCCTGTAGTTGTTCATGTTATATATGACGATCAACATGGCGGTAACATTACAAATGAAGAAATTCAAAATGCACTTGATATTTTAAATAATAACATTAATGGACAAGCAGATAATTTCCTATCAAGGACACCTGATATTTTTGCAGCTTTTAGAGGAGATTTAAACGTTGAATTTAGATTAGCTAAGAAAGATCCAAATGGTAATCCAACTACTGGAATTAATAGAGTTTTTTCTTCAAAAACATATGAGCCATCTCCAAGAAATGCTGTTAAAGCGCTTAGTTACTGGAATTCATATGAATACTTTAATATTTGGACTCTTAAAAAATTTCTACCACAAGACGATGGAAATACTTTATTAGGTTTTGCTCAATTTCCATTTTCAGGTTCTATGTCAACAGATGGAGTTGTTTTACTTTCTAGTCAAATGGTTAGTGGAGGAACACTAACACATGAAGTTGGTCATTGGCTTGGTTTGAGACATGTTTGGGGAGATCAGGACTGTGGTAACGATAATATTGGTGATACACCTCCAGCCAGAGCACCTAATTATGGAGTTGATCTAAATGATTATCCATACCATGTTGGTCTACAGAATCAGGGTTGTATTGCTGATTCTTTAAATTGGGCAGGGGAAATGTTTGTTAATTATATGGATTATTCAGATGATGCTGATGTGACTATGTTTACCAAAGGGCAGAATAATTTAATGAACACTGTTTTAGAAGGGGATGGCGTAGATCCAGGATATCGTCAGTATTTATGGTCAGATACAAACTTATTCAACACAGGATTATTAGTTGATGAAGATGGTAAAATAAGAAGACCACCTACATGTACTCAGGTAGCAAGTTTCACTTATTCTAATGGAACTTCTCCAGTAGTATGTCTTGGAGAAAGAATTTATTTGAAAGGAAATAAAAACCAGTTTGGTTTAGGCAATGTTACATCTTTTGTTTGGGATTTTGGAAATGGTGAAACTAATAACTCTGGAGATAACTTTATATTCTATGAATACCCAGAAGCTGATGATTACACTGTTTCTTTAACTGTTAATTATACTGAGGCAACTACAGTAAGAACATCAGATATAACATTGATACCTGATCCTGATATAGCCACTATTAATGAAGAAGTAATTCAAAAAATAGTTCAAGCCTCAACTTATAATGAATTGTTAAATATGGGTGCTATTAATATACAAGAAATTAATATTGATAGTATGGGTATATATTATGATATGCAAGATTCTTCATATTTTAGAGGAACGTTGTTAGTTTCAGAGTATGTAGCAACTTATACAAATTCTTGTACCTCAGTTGAAGTTAAAGAAAATTTCTTTAAGGTAGGAAGTGGAGATAACAATAGTGAACCACCATCTAGTGCTTACAGTTTTGAAAACGGCATTGACAGTGATTGGAGTTTAGATATTCCTAATAAGGATAGTCTACCATGGTCGTTCAATGTTCAAGAAGAGCCTACTTGGGATGTGTTTGGTGGTGCAGCTAATGAAGGTTCATCTTCTTTGAAGATAAAAGCTCAAGGAGGTGCAGGATATATATCTTCAGATCAATCTACTTGGAAAAGACATAGTATTGTTTCCAAAGCATATGATTTATCAAATTTTAATACACCTGCAATCAAATTTAGTTGGTCAGGTGCAGCTGTTAATACTTTTCCTGTAAATATTCTTAATGTACATTACTCTACAAATTGTGGGGAAGATTGGTTGCCTCTTGTTGAGTTAGAACCTAGCGATAAGCCTGTTTGCTTACTATCAAACGGTACTTATTCAACTAATTTAAATCATTCTTCTTGTGTAGATACTGTTATTCAGTATGGTACTGCAAATTCTCAACTACATAGTGGAGATTACTTGCCTAATACAACTGATTGGAGAGATACAGTTATTACAAAAAATCAATTGTCTAGCGATAATGTTAAATTTAAGTTTGAGTATATAGTTAAAGGATCTGGAAATAATTTCTATTTAGATGATATTGTAATTGGTGAACAGAATGATTTACTATTTGATCAAAATGTATCTTTAAGTTCAAAAATATCTATTTATCCAAATCCAACAAATGGATCAAGTAGTATAATTTTAGAAAATTTAAAAGATACTGAAGTAAATGTTAATTTAACAAATGTTTTAGGTCAAGAAGTTAAATTGTTATTTGATGGTAAAATTTCTAATAACAGTTTCGTATTAGATTTAAGTTCAGAAACTATTAAAAATAAAGGAGTTTATTTTGTAAATGTAATATCAAATGGTGATATTGTATCAACTAAAAAATTAATAAAGGAGTAATTTTTGCAACGTAAAACCTTATTTAAATTTCTTTAGTTCTATTGTTCCGTTCTCCATCACAGCATAACTGAAATTTTTTATCCAGTCTCCGGTGTTAATATAATATGACTTTTTATCAATCCTGGTTTTTTCTGGATTGTGATGATGCCCAAAAATATAATAATCTAACTTGTTTGTTTTTTGATAATTTTTAGAAAATTCCAAAAGTAAATTAGTTTGCTCTTTTTTATTTTTTTGTTTTTTTCTACTAATAGAACTCCACAGATGTGCGATTTTGAAAGAAAAATTTACTGGAAGTATAGAAAATCCCCAGATCAATATTTTTGAAGAAAAAAGTGTCTTAAGAAATTTATATTTGAAATCTCCTTTACCTAAACCATCACCATGTCCAATAAAAATTTTTTTATCGTGTTCATTAATTATTTTTTCTTTTCTATGAACTATGACTCCTAATTCTTCGAAAAAATAATTTTTGACCCACATGTCATGATTTCCTGTAAAAAAATGTATCTCAGTTCCCTCTTCAGTTAGTTCAGCTAATTTCGCAAATATTCTAATATGTCCTTTGGGAACAACATATTTATATTCAAACCAAAAGTCAAATATATCTCCTATTAAGTATATTTTTTTTGCATCATTTTTGATTTTATTTAGCCATGCAATAATTTTTTTTTCTTTTGCTTGAGACTTTTTTAAGTCTGTATTTTCTAAATGAAAATCAGATGCAAAATATATTTT
>Ga0066845_10000256_pt1 | contig 16503 bp, 12 predicted proteins | sample ETNtaG_31_FD_65488 | JGI IMG/M metagenome (GOLD analysis project Ga0066845, IMG submission 65488) | Marine microbial and viral communities from oxygen minimum zone, Eastern Pacific Ocean - ETNP201310SV78 | ecosystem: Environmental > Aquatic > Marine > Oceanic | place: Pacific Ocean: Eastern...
TGTCAGGAGGTCCAATTCGGCAATTCGCGGATCAAAGAGATTCATGCCTCTCCCCGCGACTTATCGCAGCTTGTCACGACCTTCGTCGGCTCTCGAGCCGAGCCATCCCCCAATTGGGTTGTAGCATCATTATTTCTTATTGTACTCACTAATGTGAGGCCTCTGGTGTCCAGGCATATCAATTCTGGTTTCTCGGGCCACTACGTCTCCCCGCAGGGCGCAGCAGCCTCAACCACTTACCCTGATAGGCAATCTATCAGAGCGCACAAAGCAGGCTTGCGACCGACCAATGGTATTTGAATAAGACGGGGGAATAGCCACATGGTACAACGAAGAACAATGATGTAAAATGACGAAATATAGAGTATTATGGGGCGTCATTTATCCCGTATGGTATGCGTATTTGTTTTATAATCGGAGGAGCAAAATCGATCCCATAGGGTAAATCAATTTCTATCTGTCCGGTGTCTTCTTCTTGATAATCCGGGGTATTTTGATTATGTCCGCAAGCAGGACATATGCCGATTTGATGAAGTTCCATGCCACAAACTCCGCATGCAGTGTTGATTATCTCATCCATTTTCTCACTCCAACTCATAATCAATCTTTGACTCTCTGGGAGGTGGCCCGTAGATCATTGGCGTGAGTGCCAAAGATGCCAACATCATCGCTCCTATGATAGCCGCCGGAATAAGCCCATTATTCCACTGAATTGCGTACCTCACTACGCAGTAAACCGTCGCCAGTGCTACACTCAGGAGCATTATTGGATATCCTGTTTTGAAGAATCTATTGAAAGATATGTCATGACCAGATTCCTCTGCAAGGCCAGCAGCAACAACGTTAGCAGAAGCCCCGATTATGGTGCCATTTCCACCCAAGCAAGCCCCTAGTGCTAATGCCCATGCGAGAGGTGCCAGTTCCAAGCCCAGTTCTGGATCTTCTGCTAGTTTGATTACCACTGGAACCATGGTGGCAGTGTAAGGAATGTTGTCAATAAATGCCGAGGCAATCGCTGAAACCCATAGAAGCAAAAGTACCGAAACCATCAGCCTATTTTGCTCTGAGGACCCTTTTATGGTATTGGAAATACCGTCCGCTATAGTGTCAATCATGCCCATGTTCTCAAGGCCATGAATCATTATGAACAAACCCACAAAGAAGATTATTGTTGTCCATTCAACCGCATCTAATTGTTCCTCTACGTGGTGCGGGGATGTTACCAAAAGCATCAGAACAGCACCACCTATCGCTATTGTGGCCACGGTCAGTAACGGATGGTGGAATGCTGAGTGTGCAAAGAAAGATATGATGACTAATGCTAAAATCGCACCCGATTTCTTTAGCAGCTGTACATCCTTGATACCATACCTTAGCTTCAGTAAGTCGATGTTACGATGTTTCTCACCTGATAAACCGTCGGATTCCAATTTGGATAACAGCCAGAAGGATGGTGCCATTGTGATTACCACTGCTGGCCCAACATGGATGATGAAATCAAGGAAGGTGATTCCCTGATCTGCTAAGCCGGTGTCAGATAGAGCCTGTGAAGATAGTTGGGCACCGATGATAATATTCGGGGGGTCGCCGATTTGTGTTGCTGCCCCTCCAATATTGGAAAACATTACTTCTGCGATTATCAGTGGAACTGGTTCCAAGTCGAGTACCTTTGCTATCTGTATGGTAACAGGGACCATGAGGAGGATTGTCGTGACATTGTCAAGGAATGCGGAGGCTATGGCCGTTATAGTACAAAGAATAACAGAAAGCCTCCAAATAGAGCCTCCACTGAGAGCATAGGCATACACTGCAGCCCACTCGAAAACCCCAGTTTTTCCCAATATGTCGACTATTATCATCATGCCAATCAATAATCCGATTGTTTCCTCATCAATCCAGGTCACTATGGTTCCGAGGTCGGGGCCATCGCCGATGACATGCAGGGCGACAACGGCTGCTATTCCCCCCAGGGCAGCGGCAAGCGCCCTATGTACAACCTCGAAAATAATCAGTGTGTAGACGGCTATTAGAATGGCGAACGATGCAGGCACGGCCCAGCTCGGCATCTCTGGCGGCTCCCATAATCCAGAAGGAGAGGAAGCGGCTAGGACAGAGGGGATGAAAAGCATTAGCAGCAGAAGGGCATATGCGGCAAAGGTAACTCGGCTCCGTACTGTCTTGACGATGGCCATTATGCATCCCTCTGATTATTTGAATATGAGACTGCTGGCTACGAGTCCTCCAAAACACTTCAATTTTATCAGTTTGAAATTTCTCTGAGGAGTTAGAATGCCCTACTTGCCGGACCAGAAAACAGCAACGTTCCCTCGCTGGAAAACCAGAGTCGATCCGGTCAATTCGGCTATTTCTCTAAATAATGAGTTTCTCTGTTGCCTGTCAGATGTTGTCCCTTTGTTTGCCTTCACCTTGACGAGGTTCTTTCTTGATAGTTGATCCGAAAGTTCAGAGATTACCGACTCAGTTGCCCCTACCCTTCCGATCCTAACGGAAACTTCGAGAGCCTCGCCCTTGGACATATTTACGATTCTTCTGGGTATTTCTTTACTCATTTACTGGGCCTCCGAAATTGGGGCCATGTCGTTCCATTCTACCACATTCGAGACAGGTGATGATTAGCTTTTTCGAGGAAACCCTGAACCTTGAGTTAATTCCAGGTGTTAGGGATATTTTACAACTCCGGCATATCTTTCTTTTGATTTCTGAACCCGGCCTTACTCCGTGCTTCTTTCCGATAGCGAGGATCTGCCGCGCTGCGTTGTCTGCCACATGGGTAGTTCCTCCGTTGCGATTATTTAGAGAAGAAGAAAGATGCCTAATTGCTTCTTCTGCATCCCTTCTTCTATCGGAGGTGCGCTTTCTAGAACGTCTTCCTCTTCCAGCCATTTTTACCTCATAGGCTTCTAACTGCTTTTGCCACCGATTTGCTAACTTCCTCAATTGAACCAGTGCCGTCTATGGTTGATAGGATGCCCATATTGCTATACCAATCGCCGAGGGGCTTCGTCTGATCATGATATGCCGCTAGGCGCATTCTGACCGTATCCTCATTGTCGTCCTTTCTCTGTACAAGCCTACTAATCAGTTCGGGGGGCGGTGGTTTGAATGAGACGTGATAAATTTCACCTGTTTCTGGATCCATCCTCCTTCCAACGATTCTGTTTACGATTTCTTCATCTGGAACCTCTATTGCTATCACAGCAGATACCTCGGCTATCTCAGAGAGCGCTTCCGCTTGGTGGATTGTTCTTGGGAAACCATCGAAGAGAACCCCATTAGATGCATCTGGATCCTCAAGTCTATCTTGGATCAAACCGATAATTACCTGGTCTGGGACGAGTTGCCCCGATTCCATATATTCCTTTGCTTCCAGACCTAGTTCTGAGCCTTGAGAAACTGCAGAACGTAGCATATCCCCTGTGGAAATCTGTGGTTTTCCTGTCATCTCCACAATTATTTCCGCCTGTGTACCTTTGCCAGCTCCAGGCGGCCCGAACAACACAATTGATCCCCGCATGACCGGAGGGCGTGGGATGGTACGGAAAAATGAACCGCCCTAAGGTCCGTTCTGCTCCCACCAAAGATGACCGTATGCGACCCATTGCTCCATTGTCCATCCATCTGGAAGTCCAGAGAGCGGGAGGGGCAGTGCTCCCTCGGGCACCTGATGGGTTGGCAATGTCGGAACAGTGGACTGTAGGGCATCTTGAATCTCAGTTTTTGAGACCCCTCCCGTTACAACATCCCCCTTGGTAGAAGTATCCAGTGCTGCTGCCCTTCTCTCTGCCTTGGTTCCGGCTTGTAGGGCCGAGCCACGTGGAATCAAATCCTCTTCTGAACCTACTGGCATGAACTCTTGTCGTGCTCTAATTCCAATAGAGATGGCTCCGACTAGGGTCGCAAAGAAGACCAAGGCAATTGACCACGCTGGAAGTCCCAATGCTTCGAAAACTCCGGCGATTCCACCCTTATTGGATGACTTCAACTTGCTGATATCGATGGCCAAGGAAGATTGAGTAACTGTGATTTGGCCGTCATCCGATGTGGTATTTGCGTAAATTAGTAGCTGATTTAGCCCGTCTTCAGCAGATTTACTTGGCTTGACGGTTACTGTAATTTCGAACATCTCATCTGAACTTATTTCTTCTATCGTAGATGGTTCGAATGAGATATCCCATCCCTTCGGGGCATCGTAATCTAGCCAGACTCCAGAAGGAGTGTTTCCGAGATTATTCACTTCCAAAGTAAATGTAGACTCTTCCCCCTCTGCAACTCCTTGCAAGTTTGCCGAGTTGGTTTGTAAATCGATCCAAATGGACGGTAGGACAGAAACCTCAATCTCCACAGTAATCGTTTCCTTGGACAGACTAGGGGAGGTTGATTCGATCAATACAGGAACCTTCTGTGACAAGGTTCCGGCCGGAGTTCCGCTCGGGAGTTGGAGTCCAATGGTGATAATTGATTCCCGATTCATGTCCATCGTGAATGTTTTTCCTGTCAAAAATCCGCCAGACCACCCTTCTGGAAGTGTCCCCATTGTGAGGTCGATTAGGAGGGGGACGTTGCCCAAATTATGGAGTAAAATATTTGAGTTTCCGTCGCGCCCTAGTGCGATTGAAAATCCTCCTTCGCTCTGGACATCAAGAGTAGTAATTTCTCTAACTTCCAACACTGTAGCATTGGTAACTATTGTGTCACCCAATGTGACCTTGACTGTGATCGTGTTTCTATCGCCCTTTTCGGCTGCTAGGGGCACTATGGTGCGTACAATCAGTCTTGACTCAGCACCAGGTAGCACATTTAATTCGGCATTTGTTTCTTCGCCAGAAGGAGGTTCGTCATCGAAAAGATATACTTGTATTGGCCAAGTATTGCTTGAGGAAAGGGCACGAATTTGGAAATCAAGTGGAATGTTTCCCCGATTGGATATCGATAATATCGTAGTTACGGTTTCACCATTCAGAACGGCTCTCGAATCTGAAATAGCTACTGGTCCAAAATCGATACCGTTAGAGTCGGAAATTTGAGTAGAGAAATCTGTGCTTTCTAGAACTTCGACCACAGCTGTCTCGATTGTGAATAAATTGGGGTCGTTCACAGATGTAGTCAAACAAGTGACGATGTTCGAATCTCCAGCAGATAATCCAGAAGAGGCTGGCGGGACCTTGACGCGAATCTGCACTGGTACGAATTGTAGTCTGCTCAGTGGCCCGATAGTGATCTCAGATGTTTGGCTGCTACCAACGTGGATGATCCAACGATCGGATGTCTCGCAAGAAATACTGTATTCGGTCGGGCCGTTTCCGACGTTCTTTATTGATAGAGTGAATAGAGCGAAGGTGTTTGGCTTAGAACCAAGGCCCTCGGTCCCAGCAGGGACTGTGACTAACCCCTCCACCCTATCTATTTCTACTGAGAGGCGAATGGAATGGAAGGTTGTTGGCGCCATCTTGTCCCTCAGGGTGATGTCGCTGACAAAAAGTCCAGGAAGAGCGAAGCGACTGTCTAAATCTGCGTCTTCATCGGTCAGATTCAATGAAATTACTACTCTATCCCCATCTTCTCCGAATGGGGATAGAACCCATGGACCTGCGTCACTTAGAGTACGGGACCATTCATCCAATGGGGCGTTCATTATTCCTGAGTCATCGATTATTTGTACGGCAGACGCTGTGAGTTCTACTGTAATCTCGGAAGTTCCCTCATTCAAGAGTTCTAGTTGGTATTCGGCCCAACTTACTTGGCTTGGATCGATATTCTGATACTTCGCGGATTCTAATTCCTGGAAGTTAGAGGGGTGTGAACCATCGGCCATGAGGGGGGTGATTCGGACGCCTATCTCAGTGACATCCAATTCGATATCAAACACATTGTTATTTGACCCGGTATTTTCATCATTTAGTTCATCAACTTCCGAAAAGTGATCAAGTGTGAGTCGGACTATGTGAGTCCCAGTAGTGGAAAATGAATGGTATATCGAAAAAGTCTCTATTCCTCCGCCAGGTAATGATGGCATTGATTGGATTCCAATTTCTGTGCCGTCAGTAATGTCCTCAAGAGAGATTGAGTATTCTCCGGTAGGTGCAGCAGCCTGATTGATCCAAGAAAGTTGCATTGAGATTGTGTCACCCTTCAGAGGGCTGTTTTCTGATGTGAAGATTGAGTTGGGGACTACTGTAAGGTCGGCTTCTTGGAGCTCTTCTGCATCGGCAGATAAGATCAATGAGAATTTTTGAGCGAAACCCCCCGCATGACCGACTTGTATGGACCATGTGCCTGATTCGGAGGAAGCGAGCCTTACCCTCTCAAGGTTGTTGAGTTGATCGGTATTGGAACCGGAGGTTTGGCTAATCCCGTTTGCAAAATTATTCCCATTGTAAACTTCCCCGGACGGAGAGGACACCACAAGATCGAGGTTGTTGACAAGACGGCTGGCGTTCTGATCTGCAGAAGCGGAACCCTCCAAATCGTTCCAAGCCAGAGTTACGTCCATTCCGCTGGTGCCAGAAACATCGAATGTGTAGATGAAACTGTGACCCGGCATTAGCTGCCTTTCTTGATCGTAGAATACAGATAAATTTACGCCGTCGCTTTTCGGGAAGAGGCTGTTAGAGATGTTGAGTTGCCCCCATCCTTCACGGGGATTTGGAATATTCTGCTCGCCGATATCGTCGGCCCCATTAACCAATAATGCCCTGATAAGGTCGGATCCGGGAGTCAATATTCCAACTTCTTCCCTCAAGAACTCTCTGGCCATAGCAGATGCTCCGGCCACGACGGGAGTAGCCATCGAGCTTCCATTCATTGTCATGTACATCGGGGTGGAGCCGTCTGGATGCAACGAATTCGAGCAGTTTCCACCAGTGGCAAGGTCCGCTTCTTGGGCTCTTGCTGAACATATCATAACCCCTGGTGCAACCAAATCGGGCTTTATTCTCCCATCGGAAGTTGGACCAGTGGATGATTCTGCAAAAATCGACCCTATCGGTTCTGATTCGAAGGCTCCAGTTGTTGAAGCTCCTACGGAAAGTGCGTTTTTTGCAGTGCTTGGAGAGGAAACACCAGAAACCCCCATATCGCCAGCAGAAAAGACCACCAGGAATTCAGGATAGTCGTTGGTAAACCAGTCAATTGAGCGAGAATCCGAGGTGTAGTCCCCAACTAGGTTTTCACTCCCCCAGCTGTTTGTGTGAATGTGTGCATCATTCATCAGGGAGTGCTCGAACATTTCGTACAATGAACCCCATCTTGCCAGTATTCCTGAGCTATCCACCTCTAATTGGTAAAAGTGGAAAGTAGCCTCTGGGACGATGCCAGTGGAATTTGAGTCTCCAGAACCATCCCCCAATAGCGTAGATGTCACATGGGTGCCGTGTCCGCTGTTTGAATCGGCTCCAGAATTGTCAGGCCCGAACAAATTGAAAACGGGGCTTCGAAGCCTTCCATCGAAGTCTCCGTGATCCGAATCAAGCCCTGTGTCGGAAATCCCTATCACTTCCCCCAAACCTGTTAGATTTCCTACAGACATAGTCCTAGCTAGTTCAACTCCTGAAATGATGCTGGCATTTGAGTTCTGGATGGAAAGAATTGGCCCTGGTTCGACCCTAGAGACCCTATTGTCAGATGCTAATGAAATTACCAACAAAGGGTTTGCAGATTTTATCTGGCATAGTCGTAGGTCGCAATGAGAAGATTCGTGCAGAGTGCCTGCTAGGGAATTTATATCATCATTTAGTTCGATGTGATCCTCGGGCGAATTTGCTGAAGACGGCGTGACATCAAGGTCAATTAGAGTCCCTTCAAATTGAATTAATGGGAGAAGGGTATTGGAAATCTTCCAAGCAGACGGCATAGGCCCGGCCCAGCGAACTTGTGGCAAATTCTGCACTCGAGAAATTTCTTCATCTGAATTCTCTTCTGAGAGGCTAATTACCACAGAATCATCTGGAATATGGTCAATGATTGCGATCCCTAATGATTGAAGGGATTCCTCTAATTCAAACAAATCGGCACTCATGGATTGAACAATATGCAATCTCGTGTCAAAGGGGCCTTGCAGACCTATGATCTGCCACGGCCCCAACGGTAGACCCTGTATCAGCGGGTCGGAGATTCCGAATGGTGAATGAATAATACCAGACGCTTCGGAGATTCTGTAATCACTAGAAACTGGATTTGCGAACTGATTCCACCTACTCTCGTTTTTACTTTCAGATGATTGGGGAATGGGATCGTCTTCGAAACGTGGCTCTGGAGAAAGGGAATGAGAGACAACAGAGAAAAGGAAGATGGCGATGACAAAACAAACCGATTTCGTGGCAGTCATTCGTCATTCGGAGACAAGATTCTCTTTTGACTATTGAGACTGTGTGATTTATTTTATTTCTTATGTTGAGTAATAACGACTGATTGCTTCATCGGTCCTTAGGACGGATTTGCGCCAGTCCCCCTCCACGCCCATCAATGCCCTGATGCAATCGACATTCTCAGGGATAACATCACTCTCTTGATGAATCGCTTGAAAATAGTAGAGTCTGTCGCCGACTAGTTTCACGCCATCTTCCCAAACGAAGATTTCATGCAAGTCGCCCCATTTTCTACCAATGTCACGAGCCATCTCCATTACTTCTGCAGTTGTAGGAATCCGATCTTCCAAACCATTCATGATAATTACTCGTGGAGTATCAGTCCACATTCGTAGAATGGAATCTGTATCTAGCCCGTGCCCCTTTGGGAGATCAGCAATGATACTATGGACGTGCATTATCGTAGTTGGCACGGCTACAGCAAGGCTGTTAATTTCAATCTCAGGTTTAACGGTCATCACGTCTGGGCCATGATGGCTTGGTACTTTCAGTACAGGCTTGATTGCATTGATTGGACCCTTCCCCGAGTCTCCTGGGTCGGCAGCCCTCCTAATCATCGTGCATTCAACCTTCAATGACCCACAGTGTTCGAAGAGAGGCACAAGGGTCCTAGACAGGCCGGTGGTATTACAAGAAACAACCCTCGTACCAATTGCATTCAAATTTTCCAAATGATTAGCTGACGAAGTGTACGACAATCCCGTTAATTCGTGCTTTTCGCCGCCCTGGAAGATGTACTTTATTCCCGCAGATTGATATTTCTCGAGGTTTTCTGCACCTAGTTTTCCGGGAGAACAGTCTACAACGACATCTGAAATAGCAAGCAAATCAGAAAGCCCCCCTGCGCAAGAGTAACCCTTCTTCGAAAACTGTGAAATCCTATCGTCATCGTCAAACGTGCAGTATAGGGGGAATCCTTTCTTGATTGCAAGCTCACAACCAAAACTCGGACCTGTTTTCGTAACTCCTGAAACTTCCATATCTTCTTGTGCGTCTATTGCATCGGCAACTCTCTTGCCTATTGTTCCAAAACCGTTTATTGCCACCTTTATGGAACCCATTTTCAATTCCCCATGTGTTTGCCTGTGACCATTCTACGTCTGAAGGATGCCTATGAACATAGCGAATTCGGCAAGAGTCAATAATGAGTCGCCTCTTTCTGAATCTATAGTAATGCAGGGGGCGATGGACTGAGGGAAATTGTCGATAAGAGTTTGAAACTCAACAATGACCTAGACAGGTACTTAGAGCAGGCATTAGAGCAGAATCGGCCAGTAAAAATTGGTTGGGGCCGGGCTGGCGATGAGAGGCCCAAAGACGGAGAATTTGGAGTAATGACTCACTTGCCGGAGGGTGCAAGGGTACTGTGTCTTGGAACGCTTGGAGATTGTGTTGGAGCAGCAAATCGTGGAGGTACTTTGACCTTAAGGGGGAGTGCCGGTTCTATGCTTGGGGCATTCCACCAATCAGGGAAGACAGTCGTGGAGAAGGATGTTGGCAACAAAGCTGGATTTGCGATGGCTGGAGGCGAGATCTCCATTCAAGGTTCCACAGGAGATGAAGCTGGGGCCTCTATGTCGGAAGGAATGATTCTAGTCAGGGGGCATTCGGGAGATCGGTTAGGGGCTGGGATGTCGGGCGGAACCATCCTGGTAATGGGTTCGGTTGGCTCGGAGCCGGGGGTAGGAATGAATGGTGGCAGGATCATTATTTCTGGCAGTTGCCCCCCGCCCCCGGATGGCGTAGAAATGAGATCGATAAAGAAATCAGAAATTTCTGAGTTCTCTAAAATGCTAGAACCTATGGGATTATCGCTGAATAATGATGCTTTGGTTTTGGAGCCTGGGGCCAATTTGACAACTGGTGATGAGGTAGCAGAATATTTCATCTCTGAAGGTTTTGAAAATATTTCACTGTATCCAAATGAGGACTCGTTATCCAATAATGCTCCACTTGATCACTACACTCTTCTAGTTCAAGAAGAGGCAGATTCGGGAGGGTCGCTATTGAAAATTCCATGGATAATTTCTTGCGAGACAGCAATTGGTTCTGAAAAATGGAAGGGAGTGGATTCACCGGCAATTGTAAGGGCGGAAGCAAGAGATGGAGATTTGCTATTGGTTGGGAAAAATGAATTCTATGGGGCTGTCGAACATATCGAAAATTGCTCGGGCATTGTTTTCGACATAACAGACTTCCCTGGATTGAATGATGCGGAAATAGAAGCCATGGTGATATCACTTCGAAGTAGGATGAGAACCAATTCGATAATATTGCTCAGGGGAAGGATAGACAGAATAGAACGGCTTTTCAGACTTGTAATGGACTTGGAATTAGATGGTGCAGTGGTTAACTGTGCAACGAGGAGTGGTTCTCGATTGGCGTCTGTACTGCCAAAAATTGGTTTGGCTTCTAAGGCCATGGGAATTGGAGAGACGGGGAAATTTGTAATGATCGAAGTTCTGCACCAACCAGATGCTAAGGATCTGATCATTGCTGTGGCATCGGGATGTACCGCATTGGTATCCCCCTGCCCAGAAAGTGACTTGGATTCAAAGATAGGCGAGTTAGCCACAGGCATTCGTAGCTGGATGAGGGAAATAGGGGTGGATCGAATCGAGAGGATTGGAAGGAGGAACCTTAGAGCCAATAATTATGATACCGCTTCAATTTCTGGCCTGAGGTTGGTTGGGTATGGCCGCCCCCTAAAGATGTGGTTAGATCTGAGGTGAGCAAATTCCAACTCTCGATTTCAAACACTCAGTCCTCGGTTACATTCAGAATATTCACGGGACTAGCCATATTGCCGAAGAATGGTCGGAATGGTTGCCGGAATTGGGTTGCCCGGTAGATGGCAATAGCGAAGATTCTATAGAAGTCGAAGTTTTTCCGGACAGGCCGGATCTTCTGAGCCATGAGGCGATTGCAAGGGCTTCACGTACATTCCTTTCAAGGGCTGAAGTGGATGTCAACTTGCCAGTTATCTCCGGGGAAATCGGGCTAACGGTATCCGCCGAATTGGCAGATGTGAGGCCGATAGTCTTGGGCGCAGTTGTCAGAGGCGTGGATACTGGCTCCAATACGGAGGAAAGAGAAGATTTTATTCAATCTCTGATGGATCATCAAGAAAAACTACACTTGACATTGGGTAGGAAGAGAAGGTTCGCATCTATCGGTGTACACGACCTAACTTCTCTGAAACCCCCCTTTAGGGCGACAACCGTACAATCAAATTTCTCTTTTACACCGCTTGCCTGTTCAGAAGAGATGACTATCAGGAAGATTCTGGAAGAACATCCGAAAGGAGTAGAGTATTCGCATCTGATGGATGGGATGGATAGATTCCCGGTTATTTTGGATTCGCAGGATAAAGTTCTATCATTTCCGCCCATAATTAACGGAAGCCATACAACTGTGCATGAGGGGACTGAAGATTTCTTCATCGATGTAACTGGTTGGGATATTAGGGCATGTGAATCTTGCTTACTACTGGTGTGTCTTTCTTTGGCAGAAAGGGGGGGGATGGTTGAGAGCATCGAGTTGACCGAATCGAACAATGAATGTGTTCGAGTTCCCAACGGAGAAGCACGGAAGCATCGTGTACCGGATAGCCTGATTAGAAAGATCCTAGGCTTGGATTTGGACTCAGAAGAGTTGTCACGAGCAATTGCCAAGATGGGTGGAAGACTAGAGGCAAGTCAAACTGTTACTGATGGCCCCCATGAGAGGGGAAGGTGGGCAGACTGTGTTGTTGGGGAGATTGAGCACATTATTTCGATGCCTCGCTGGAGGAGTGACATCATGCACCCGGTTGATCTTGTAGAGGATATTGCCATAGGTTATGGTTTCGAAAATCTACCAGAAATTCTTTCGAGGACGCATCTAGATGCGATACCCCTCGTTTCGTCTAATCTAGATAGGAGATTTGGGGAGAGTATGAGGGCCTGCGGACTTCAGGAAGTGCAAAGTCTGACACTTTCGAACGAAAGAGACCAATTTGAAATCGTGAGATGGCCCAGGGGGGATGGCATAGCTCTGATTTCCAATCCAATAACTTCAGAACACACAATTCTGAGACAGAATATTCTTCCTTCATTGCTAAGACTACTAGCGGCGAATAGACATCACGAATTGCCTCAGAGGGTGTATGAATTAGGAACAGTTGTTAGGGGTTTTAGAAATAGTCGAAGAGGTGCTTGGACGTGTGCGGAAGTCGGAAGTGGTTTCACTTCGTCAAAGGGAATTGCGCAGGCTCTAATTAGAGACCTGGGGGCCAATGATGGAGATGTAGAGTTCGTACCCACTGAGCCGGGTCATGGGCCTTGGATTACTGGCAGAGGGAGTCAGATTATGGTTAAGGGAAAGAGTATCGGGGAATTTGGGGAAATTGCTCCCGAGGTGAGCGGGGAATTTGGAATAAAGTCCCCAATTCAGGCAGGTGAAATAAATCTGGAATTAGTTGGAACACTGATTCCCGATCCGGTTTCCTAGTCGTCTTTATCGTTTGACAAAAGTTTCTTTGCATCCAGGAATTTCTTATTCTCCAGATGGCTTTTGTCTCCATTCTTACTGTCTTTCTTTCCGGATTTCTTCTCATACTGAACTACGTTCGTCATGTAATTTGTTCGTGAAATAGCCGGTTTTGCCGGTTTCTTCTTCTTGAAGGGCCATATTGGTCCCATGGCCTGCGAGCGGAGCACGCACGCATGATACTTTCCCTATTTTGAGTCTATAAGTAATAGTCTTGATGTCTATTGGCGTGGCTGACGGTAACATGGGAATCCGCCACATTGGAGTTGATGAAGCAGGAAGGGGGCCAGCCATAGGCCCCTTGGTAGTATGTGCACTCTCTATCCCAGCAGATGATAGGGCGATTCTAACAGAGTTAGGCGTAGATGATTCAAAGAATCTTGCCAAAAGAAAGAGGGAGACGATACACTCCGAAATTATCGCCATTTCAGAAAAAAGGGATTGGGGAATTGGTTTGATCACCTGCGATGCGCTTAGCATTGATTTGTGGATGGAATCTGGAACTCTTAATTCTCTAGAGGTTAGGGCTTTTGCCGATGCGATTTCAAAGGTGGCCCCTAGTTCATTTGGATTCAGCGTATTCCTAGATGCTTGTGATGTAGATGCCGAGCGTTTTGGAAGAAATGTGTCTTCATCCATGAAAAAGATAGGAGGGGATTTCAAAATCTTCTCGGAGCATAGGATGGACTCCAAAGATGTAGTGACGGGGGCGGCTAGCATTATTGCCAAAGTTAACAGAGATGGTGCTATAGAGAAGTTATCCGAAGAATTGGGTATTGATCTAGGCTCAGGATATCCATCGGATCCCAAATCAAAGGCTGCAATTGAGGAACTATGTAGTAGGGATTCTCCCGAGGATTGCCTTAGAAGAAAGTGGAAAAATGTTGAGAAGGCATGGTTGAGCCACCATCGAATACCTATTCCACCAAGAAGCAATGAAGCTGGCAATAGCATCCAATCGGCTCTTGACGAATGGAATTAGCAAGAACGGTGAAATGCAATCATTGTGTGGTTTGTTCGAGAAACATGGGAGATGCTGGTGACTTTGGTCCAGAGGTCAAGCAAACCGTAAGGAAATATGCGTTACAGAACGCAATAGAATATGCTGGAGAAGGGAAGTCTGGAAGTGTCCTAGGAAGAGTTCTTGGAGAGAGATCTGACCTCCGCCCTAATGCTAAGGATCTCATGATTCTAATTGATTACGAAGTGGAACAGGCTAATTCATTGGCTAAAAAAATGGGACTCGAGGTAGTTAGAGATGAGCTTGAAGGAATCGACCCAGAAGCTCTACGGAGAGAGAAGCACAAGAAGAAAGATGGACTTCGTGATCTTCCTGGAGATACGTCAAAGGTCGTACTTAGATTTGCACCCAATCCAAATGGGCCATTGACAATTGGTCATTCTAGGGGAGTAGTCATTAATTCCAGTTATGCGGAAAAATACGAGGGGACAATTGTACTCAGGTTTGACGATACAGATACTAAGATCAAACCTCCTTTGATGGAAGCATATAGTTGGATTGAAGAGGACTTCGAGTGGTTGTCGGGAAGGGCTGCTGATATTGTCATTAGAGCTAGTGAAAGGATGCCGGTATATCTCAAACGGGCAAAGAAGATGATTGCTGACGGGCACGGATACGTTTGTCAGTGTGCTGCAGAAGAGTTTCGGAAATTCAGAGAGGAAAAAATGGACTGCCCGTGCAGGGTAAGGGCTATTTCGGAGAATTTGGAAGATTGGGAATCAATGAATTCGGGCAAGATAATGGAGGGGGGTTCCGTTGTTCGCGTAAAAACGAGCATGGATCTTCCCAATCCTGCACTTAGAGACTGGCCCGCACTTAGAATTCAGCACTCGCCCCACCCAATAGTTGGAAGCAAATACAAGGTTTGGCCTCTATTGGACTTCCAGAGTGCTGTAGAAGATCACGAACAAGGAGTTACGCACATTATTAGGGGGAAGGATCTAATGGACAGCACGAGGAAACAGAAATTACTGTACGAACACTTCGGTTGGGAATATCCAGAGACACTTTACTGGGGTAGGGTGAAGGTTCACGAGTTTGGAGGTTTTTCTACATCTGGCATGTCATCTTCTATCAAAAAGGGAGACTATGAGGGATGGGAAGATCTGCGCCTACCTACTCTGAGGGCACTAAGAAGAAGGGGTTTTGAGCCAGAATCACTAATTTCCCTTTGGAGTGAAATTGGCCTTACACAAAAGGATATTTCTATTTCAATGCAAACTTTAGAGACATTCAATTCGAAAAATATTGACGGTCTTTGTGAAAGAAGATTTTTCGTCTGCAACCCCATTCTGATCGGGATACAAAGTCAAGATGCAACCTCTGAAGCAAGCATTCCTCGGCACCCAGAAGGAGCCATTCCAGGAACTAGGAAGTGGGGTGTCGGAAATCATATTTTCATCCAGGAGGAGGATTTCACCGAGGGGAAGCTGCGTTTGAAAGACTTCGCCGATATTGAGATTGAAGGATCTAATGCAGAGATTGAGGGTTTTGATAGGAGCGATGGTCGACCAATAATACACTGGCTTCCTGAAGGCATTGCCAGAAGAGCAAAGATGTTCGTCCCAGAAGGCGAGGAAATCAGGGAATTGGAAGGTGTGATTGAAGATTTTGAATTGTGCTTAGGGGATGTCTACCAGTTTGAGAGATTCGGTTTCGCCAAGATTGAAAGAATTGACAGCGAAGTGGTGGAATTGGTCTGGCTCCATGGTTAGTCGTGAAATTGATAATTGTCTGCAAGAGTACAAATTTCCCTCAGTAATTGCGTCGCATTGAAGGGTAGGATATGAATCAGAGCAGCGTGGACCGTTCCCGATCAAGGCATGTGGCCATATTTTCATCGATGCTGATCTTAGTTCTTTTCTCCCCAATCAATGCGCAAGCGGCTGAGAACGATACTTGCTGCGAGTCTCCCGATGAGTTCGATCTGTTCCTAATTGGTGATCCGGACAGCGGACAACTGACCCCTTTCAAATCTGACTTGGAGGAAAAGAAGTCCGTCGAAGTTACCTCTTCTGTCCTAGGGGAAGTAGAAATTGGCTCTTGGTTGATTGAATGGGGGGAATCCGCAAGTTACTCTTCCGGGACATGGACTTTTTCTATCCCATACGAAGTTTCTGACTCTGCTGGAGTATCGGCCAATGCGACGGTGGTCGTAAAGGTGGGAGGTGACACATACGAAAGTTCCTCGCAAATTCCCGCCGTCTATCTTTCTGAATCTGGAGAGCTCCAAGTGGATGTAGAAGTAAATGACGGTGAAGTCTCCAAAAACGAGAAGATAGAAGTGATTTTTTCTGTCAGGAGTCTGATCTTCTCCAATCCTGGAAGTGAGTCCGGGATAGTTTTCCATTGGGGTTCTGAAGAGGTTGATGCTGCAATATCACTTTCATTCCCAATAGTAGATGTGATGATTCGTGATGCTAGCGTCAAAGGCAACCTAGTTTTCTTCCCGGTAAGACTGACTTCCGGGTTCGGCGACAAGATTTGGACTGGTTCCTCTGGTAGTTTAATGGTCCAGAACGTTGAGATTTCTGAAAGCCCGATTGTGAATTCTAATGAAGATTGGGT
>Ga0066845_10000257_pt1 | contig 16477 bp, 13 predicted proteins | sample ETNtaG_31_FD_65488 | JGI IMG/M metagenome (GOLD analysis project Ga0066845, IMG submission 65488) | Marine microbial and viral communities from oxygen minimum zone, Eastern Pacific Ocean - ETNP201310SV78 | ecosystem: Environmental > Aquatic > Marine > Oceanic | place: Pacific Ocean: Eastern...
AGACTTGTGAAAAGAAAAAAATAAAAATTGTTTCAAATGCAGGAGGCTTAAATCCAAAAAGTATGGCGGAAGAAGTTAAAAAAATTCTTGATGCTCAAGGAGTTAATTTAAAAATTGCTTACATTGATGGAGATGATCTGATGCCCAGAATAGATGAGTTAAAAAATAGTGGGGAAAAACTTACAAATATTGATACTGAGGTAGATTTCTTTAACCAAGATATGCCTGCTTTATCTGCAAATGCCTATTTGGGGTGCTGGGGAATTAAAAAAGCTCTTGATTTAGGAGCAGATATTGTAATTTGTCCAAGAGTAACAGATGCCGCAGTCGTTATGGGTCCAGCAGCCTGGAAATTTAATTGGAATAGAAATGATTTTGATCAATTAGCTGGGGCGCTGGCAGCTGGTCATGTTATTGAGTGTGGAGCACAAGCTACAGGAGGTAATTACTCATTTTTTAAAGAAGTGCCAACTTTCAAAAATATTGGTTATCCAATTGCAGAGATAAATGATGATGGAAGTTTTTTTATAACAAAGCATCAAAATACTGGGGGACTTGTTTCAAAAGGCACTGTTACAGCTCAACTTCTTTATGAAACCTCTACTCCCTCTTATTTAAATCCTGATGTTGTTGCACATTTTGATACTTTAAGCATAGAAGAAGTTGAAGAAAATAAAGTGCTTGTAAAAGGCACCAAAGGAAGCCCTCCTCCAAAACATCATAAAGTCTGCATGAACCTTGCTGGTGGATATAAAAATACTATGGAACTTATAGTTACTGGTTTAGACATACCTGAAAAAGCAAAAATATTCACTGAAGAACTATTCGATTCTCTTGGTGGAAAAGAACAATTTGATGATGTAAATATTCAGCTTCATCGTACAGATAAAATTGACCCTAAAACTAATGAAGAGGCGATGGCTACCTTAAAAATTAGTGTTAAATCTAAAGATCCGGAAGTGGTTGGGAGAATTTTTAGTGCAAAAGTAGTTGAATTAGGATTAGCCAACTATCCAGGCTGGACCGTGCAAAGTGATATCAAAAAAAGTAGCCCTTTCATTTCTTACTGGCCAGCTCTATTAGACAGCAAATATATAGATGAAACGGTTTATTTTGATGAATTAACTCATCAAATTGAAATTGAAGAGCATGATGATGTAGTAATAGAAAAGCCTCAATTCAATATTGCAAAAACCGAATACACTGATACAAAGAAAATAGAATTTGGCCGAATTTTCGGGACTAGGTCTGGAGATAAAGGGGGATGCGCAAACCTAGGCACATGGGCGAAAGATTCAAAAAATTATGAATTTTTATACCATTATTTAACTATTGATAGGCTCAAGGAACTTCTTCCAGATTTACAGGATTATGCTATTGAGAGATATGAGCTACCTAATATAAATGCCCTTAATTTCTATGTTAGAGGTTTACTAGAGAATGGAGTATCATCAAATGACAGAAGAGATGGTCAGGCTAAATCATTGGGTGAATATCTAGGTGCTAAATTCATTGATTATCCATCAGAATTGTTGAAATAAATATGACTATTAACGAAACAAAGTTCAAAACCCTTCTAGTTGAACATCAGGATCATATTCTTCACATAAGTTTAAATAGACCTGAAAAGAAAAATGCAATTAATCCAGCTATGACTAATGAGTTGCTCTTTGTGTTGGATTATGCCGATAAAACTGATTCAGTCAGAGTCCTAGATTTATCTGCGCAAGGTGATGTATTTTGTGCTGGCGGTGACCTAAGAAATATGTCTGGTGAGGAAAATGACGACATTCCTAATATGGATGGAAACCTAGTAGATGTAATTAAAAATCTACGAAATCTCAATAAGCCTGTTGTATGTAGGATTGAGGGAAATGTTTATGCAGGTGCACTGTTATTGGTTTGTAATGCAACACATGCATATGCTCTTAATGATGTAACTTTCACAGCCCCCGAAATAAAAAGAGGAATCTGGCCATTTATGGTAATGGCTGGTTTATTTAGAGTTATGCCTAAGAGAGTAGGTTTAGATTTTATAATGAGAGGTAATGCAATTGATGCCAATCAAGCTCTAACTCATGGCTTAATCAATCAGCATTTTGTAAAAGAAGATTTCCAAATTGAGGTTGATAAAATTATTTCTGAACTAGCATCTATGCCTCCAAATGCTATGAAAAAAGGTTTATCAGCTTTTCACAAACAAGAATTTGATGACTTTGAAGATGCTATGAATTTTCTGGAATCAGAAATAAATGACAGTCTAAAAAGTGATGAAGCTATTGAAGGCATTACTGCTTTCCTAGAAAAAAGAAAACCTAATTGGAAATAAGATTAAGATATAATATTAATCAATAAGGGGGCCAATCTTCTTAAATTTTTTATGTAAGGAGTTTAAATTATGAATTCAAAAATTTGTGAAATATTAGGAATAGAATTTCCACTTGTTGCATTCAGTCATTGCAAAGATGTTGTTGCACAAGTTTCAAAAGCTGGTGGTATGGGTGTATTGGGTGCAGTAGGCATGACTCCAGAAATATTAGAACAAGAACTTAAATGGATAGATGAACATGTTGATGGTAAACCTTATGGGCTAGATCTTTTGGTACCAAATAAGTTTGTTGGTAAAGAAGGTAGTGTTGATCCAGATCACTTAGCTTCAATGATCCCACAAGAGTATCGAGATTTTAGAGCAGATGTATTAAAGAAGCATGATATAGATGGCGAAGACCTTAGAAAACAATCCACAGAATACTCTAACTGGGGAGCAAATATGCAAGAGGATGGAGCCACCAAAATGTTGGAAATAGGTTTTAATCATGGAGTTAAGCTTTGTGCAAATGCTCTAGGTGTGCCACCAAAATGGATGCTTGATCTTTGCAAAGATAATAATGTTCCAGTTGCTGCCCTTGTTGGAGCGAAGGAACATGCAGTCAAACAAGTTGAGGCTGGTGTAGATATCTTAGTTGTATCTGGCACAGAAGGTGGTGGTCATTGTGGTAGTGTTTCTACAATGGTTTTGGTGCCTGAAGTACATAGAGCTATCAAAGAGATGCGAGATGTACCAATACTTGCAGCAGGTGGTATCTGTACAGGAGAACAAATGGCTGGAGCTATGGCTATGGGTGCTTCCGGGGCATGGTGTGCTTCCGTATTTTTAACAACATCAGAAGCTGAAACTTCAGAAGTTGTGAAAGATAAAATGCTAGCTGCTTCTTCAAATCAAACGGTAAGATCTAGAAGCAGAACAGGCAAGCATTCAAGACAACTTCAATCTGATTGGACAGATGCTTGGTTAGAAAAAGATGCACCTGATCCTTTACCAATGCCTCTACAAACAATGGTCAGTGAGCCAGCATTAGATAAAATTGATAAAGCTGCCGAGGTTGGACATGAGGGAGCAAAGAAACTAGCAACCTACTGGGTTGGTCAAGGCATTGGCTTAGTTGATGAAAGAATTACTGCAGGACAAACAGTCCAAAAGTTTAAAGAAGAATTTATTGAAGCATACGAAAGACTAAATAGCTTTATGGAGTAATTTATTTTTAATTTAAGAAATACATCATTCCTGCTTTTTGCAACTCTTTTAAATGTTATAAACTTTGTCGATAGGCAGTTTATATCTAGCTTTGCTCCATTTTTAAAAGAAGATCTTGGCTTAACAAATACAGAAATTGGTTTACTAACAGGTCTAGTATTTATTTTCTTTTATACCATAGCTGGTTTGTTTGTAGGGACTCTTGCAGATAGATTTAATAGAACAAAGATTATAGGTATTGGAGTAATCTTATGGAGTGCCTTCACTGCGGTTTCTGGTTTAGCTAAAAACTTTGTGCAATTAGCAGCACCAAGACTTTTTATAGGTATTGGTGAGTCTGCTATCACGCCAACAACAATGTCTATTCTCTCAGATAGATATGATCAAAATAAATTAGGTTTTGCTGCAGGGTTTTATTATCTTGGTGTTCCTGTAGGTGTTGGTATAAGTCTTATAATCGCTGGCTACATTGAACCACTAATTGGCTGGAGAGGCTGTTTTTACCTACTAGGAATAATCGGTTTGGTGCTTGGCTTTTTAATGCTATTTGTTAAAGATACACCACGAAAAAATATTCCTAAGACCTCTAACCCTGAATCGTTCTGGAGCATTATGAAATTGCTCTTCAAAGTATTATTAATGTCAAAATCATTAATGTTTACTGTTCTGGCTGGAACTTTATACCATGTAATACTCGGTGCTGCTCAATTTGAAGTTGTTTGGGCTGTTGAGGACAAAGGTTTCAATGGCAATACTTTTGCTCAAATAAATGGATGGATTTTTGTTGTATTTGGAGTTTTAGGCAGTTTATTTGGCGGAGTAGCAAGTGATTGGGCGCTTAGAAAATTTAATTTGCCTCGAACTTGGTTCCTTGTAATCTTAACTTTATTACTTATTCCTTTTGCCTTTACTAGATACCTAGAAACAGACAACATATTATTTTGGGTGGGAGTTTGTACTTCTGCATTTAGTCTTGGTGCTTTTTATGGGCCAGTATTTGCAGTAATACAGGAGCTCGTTCCAGCGAAAATTAGAGGCACAGTGGTAGCATTTAATCTGCTTTGTTTAAATATGTTAGGCATTGTACCAGGGTCACTTTTAATGGGCGTACTTTCAGATAATCTTATTGCCCAGGGCTATGAAAACCCTTACACAAACTTATTAGTTGGTTTTAGCGTCATGTTCTTAATTCTGGGCCCTCCTCTGTACTACTTAGCTGGTAAGTTTTACGAGTCTGACAAAAAGAAGCTTGAAGCAGCTTTTAATTAGAGTTCATCAAAAAGAAAATCTTTTAGAACCGGCATATGTGCTTTAATATCTTCTTTTTCTCCAAACGTATGGCCTAGCTTTGTCATTGTGAAAGCTTGATAAGGCACATTATTTTTGTCTAGAGCTTCCTTCATTAAATCTAAATGAACAATTGGTGATATCTGATCTTGTAGCCCATGCCACATTAAGATTCTTGCATTCATTTTATCTGCATTAAATACAGGTGAAAAATCTACAAGCTGAGCTTGATCATCGCCCCAAAACTTTTCAGCAGTTTCCTCATAATCTTCTTGATACGTATAAATGCTTTCATCACTTCCATCTCTAAGAATTTGCATATCATAAACGCCCATTCCGCCTGCTACGCATTCATATAATTCACTGTGCTTATATGCCATACCTAATGCAGCATAACCGCCATAACTTGCCCCAAAAGCGCAAGTTTTACTTCTACCAATCCCTAATTCTTTTTGGACTGCTATTGTTGCGTCAGCTATATCATTAAGTAATGTACCGCCCCATTCTTTGTAAGCATCCTCCATAAAGTTTTTGCCGTAACCACCGGATCCACGATAGTTAACTTTTAGAACTGCAGCACCTTTGCTTGCTAAGTATTGCTCAGAAAAATCATATTGATCATAATCTCTAATACCATATGGCCCACCATGAATGTAGACTATTAGCCTTTTCACTTCACCTTTAGGTAGGGTTAAAAATCCATAAATTGTTTCACCATCTCGAGTTTTAAACTTCTTTGAGACCATTTTGTGTAGTTTTTCCTTTGGCACATTGGATGTTCTGCCAATTGGTATAAGAGAACCTTTCGTCAAATCCAACATGAAAAACTCCGATACCACTGAAGAGTCTGAAACAGAAAAAATTGCTCTATCATTTTTATCTGTCCAGTTGCCCAATGTAATGTTCTTATCAGGGAAGCTTGGAGCAAGTTGACTTAAAATCTGCGCATCTCTTTTTTCTTGGTCAAAGTAAATAATTTCTTTCATACCATCACACTCCATATCAACTGCATAAGGAATGTCGTCATTCAATGAATTCATTGCACTGATAACTGTATGACAATCTGAAGGCACAGCTTTCTGGATTTTTTTCGTCTTAAGGTTTAATACACTTACATCATGCGCACCTATACCACTCACGCCATACATCCAGAGCAAATTCCCTTTTACAGCGAATGGGGTGTAGTCTTCAAGATCAATATCAATCTTAGTGGTCTTATTGTCAGTATAGTGAGCATAAACCCCATCTAAATCACTTGAAAAAGTTAAAACAGGTTTCTTATCTTTGTCGAGAATGTAAATGTACGGAATATTGCAAGCACTGTTTGCTCTGTAACCAACTTTAAACTGACAAGGCTGTTTGGATACATATAGATCAGTTCCATTAGGTTTAACGCCTCTTTTATCGAAGAAAACTCTTCTTAAATGGGCATACCTAAAACCCCTTTTGTTTTCTGCAACTGACATCAAGACAGACTCATCATCGTATTTTGAAATGAATGTTGCTGGTCTGTATCTGTCAGCGAATGTCATGCTTCCTTTTTTTGGAGCAGGCTCTAATGGGTATAGAAAATTTTTGAACTCTTTAGTTTCTATATTGAACAACTTAAAGACCCCAAGAGCTTGGAAGACCTCACCTCTCAGCCTATCAAAGTTTTTACCACATATTTCAACTAAGATTAGTGTATTTGAAACCCAGTTAAACCTGCATAAGAATAATTCTTTGACACGCAGAACATCATCTCCTGTTTTTTCTAATGCTGCTTTGGCTACTGTTGCTTTTTCAAGTCCCTTTTTAGGATCTAGAAAGTCATCTGTCCTTGCTACTAGCAAACCTTCTGTAAATTCATCACTCTTACTTTGAAATGCTAGGTGTTTTCCATCAGGAGAAAGTGCAACGTCAGAAAAGAAACTGCTTTTTAAGTATAGTTCTAAGTCTTCGTCTGAACCCTCAACATAATTGAAAACGTCCTCATCTATTCCGACAATATCTTCCACCCATCCGTAACCAGAACCACTTGATTGTGCTTGATAATACTTGCTTTTCTTTTGCACTCCTTCTGATACAGAGCCTTTTGTGTGATTATCAGGTTTAGAATCAATGACAGTTGAACTGTCCGCAATTGGACGTTCTGTTGGAGGTGTGTCTGAAGCAAATACATTAAAATGCATCAGAAGATTAACGATAATAAGTAGAGTAAGTTTTTTCATAATTAGGTTATTAAAGATACAATTTTAACAGAAAAATATCATCAATTTTTTTGAGGTTTAAACAAAAACAACAAGAATAGGAATGTTGCTGGCAACAACCCACTGGAATAAATTCTATGGTCAGCTATTGGAAACAAAATAAAACTAATCAGCACTCCAAAAGAGAAAGAAGCAAAAATTAGTACTTCATTTTTTAAATATCCTTTGTTTTTCTGCATCAAATAAATTGACCCTATTGAAAAACTTAAAGCTATTGCAAGCCAGCGATTATAATTCCAATCTGTCAAAGTCCAGAAAAACCAGTAGTTTAGTGACTCAAGATACTGGTTGAAATCAAATGGCGGATCATAACCTATGAAGGTAGTAGGCATACCAATTAGGCTAGAGTGAAAACTCTTCCACCACCCCAATCCACCGATTATTTTTGCATTTAGATAATAAACAAATAATGAAACTGATGATAAAAGTAGGAAATATATGAATTTCTTATCTTTAAGTAGAAAGAGTGGGATAAGTCCTGTGTAAACTATATTGCTTGGTCTGACCAATAAAGCGAGTATTAGCAAAAAGAACCCAGCTACTTTTAAATTTCTTAAAATTAAAACTACTGAGCATAAGAAAACAAGACTAGATAAAGCATCAGGAGTCATTAGCCTTGAAAGATGAAGAACCTGAGAAAGCACTAGTACTCCAAAAATTGATAAAAAACCAAAAATATTAAGTTGAAAGAAGAAGCTAACAAAAAGAAAAACTATTCCTAAAACAGAGCTCAAAGATATTAGGTTTATCGCCTTATATTCATCTACACCTAAAAAGTCACTTGTGATTCTTATAAGTTGAACGTACAAGGATTTGATTTGATATGCCGGCATATGTGACGCAAATGCTTCATAGTCATTAGACATTGATTTTCTATAAGCGCTTGAACAGCAAAGACCATTATAAAATTGAGGTGCTTTTTCTTTCAGAAGATCATAAGAATAATTGTGAGATATTTCATGATCTTGAGTTTGAAGGTATTTCGCAGATGCTACATATGGGATTGAGTCATAATTGTAGTAAGGCTTATCGTAGCTATGATTAATAATTAGATTACAAAATAAAAGTGTAGCAACTACTTTGATTAAAGCGCTCAACCAAATACTCTTATTAGTTATAATGTTCATTAATTAGATTCAACAATGAAAACTGTAACTATAATAGTGCCCTTTTACAATGAAGAAGAAAGTGTAAATACTTTTTTTGAGCACCTAGATAAAACACTCAATGAATTAAAGGAATACCATTTTTCCTTCATATGTATTGATGATGGATCTACTGATTCAACATTAAGCACATTACAACAACAGCAAAATGCCAGGGATATGGAAATAGTTGAATTTTCCAGAAATTTTGGCAAAGAATCAGCAATTACAGCTGGTTTAGATAATTTCTCTGGGGACGTAGCCATAATAATGGATTCTGACTTGCAAGACCCTCCAAGCCTCATACCTGAGCTATTGCAAAAGTTACAAGAAGGCTTTGAAGTTGTAACTGCCACTCGTACCGATAGATCTCAAGATAGTTTCTTTAAGAGAACTACTGCTAAGTGGTTTTATAAAGCTCATAACTCCTTTTCTGACATACAAATTCCTGAAAATGTTGGTGATTTCAGAGCAATGACATCACAGGTAGTCCAAGAAATCAGACGCTTAAGAGAAAATAATAGGTTTATGAAAGGTATTTTTACTTGGGTTGGCTTTAAAACAAGCACTGTAAATTATGCAAGGCCTGAAAGAGAAAAAGGTGAAACTAAGTGGTCATTAAGTAAATTATGGAATTTTGCTGTGGATGGTATAACAAGCTTTAGTTCACTACCAATCAAGATCTGGACTTATATTGGTGTCATAATTGCAATAATTTCCTTAATTTATGCTCTTATTATTATTACGAGAACTCTCCTGTTTGGTATAGATGTGCCTGGATATGCATCAATATTGGTATTCATTCTATTTTTAGGTAGCTTACAGCTAATAAGCATAGGTCTTATTGGAGAATACATAGGCAGAATATATATGGAAGTAAAGGAAAGACCAATTTATGTTGTTAAGAGAATACATAAGAAAGAATCGTAAAACATTCATAAAATTCTGTATTATTGGCTTTCTCAATACATTTATACATTATTTTTTAGCTATAACCCTTTTAAAATCAGGGTATTCATTCTTTTTAAGCAATTTAGGTGGTTTTGCCTGCGCTTTGGTTAATTCATTTTATGCAAACGCAATTTTTACTTTTAATAAACCAGTAAATCTAGATGCATTCAAAAGGTTTTTGATACTATCAGTTGGAGGTGTTCTTGCAACTCTGTTAATAGATAATATTTCGACAATTATTTTAATAAGTGATCAAATTAAGATAATATTTGCAATTATTATAGTATTACCCGTAAATTATATTCTTCTGAAATCCTTTGTTTACAAGGTTTAAATAGAATATATAGTGTTCAAAATATAAAAATTGGTGTTCAAATTAATGATAGTGTTCAAAATATTGGGTTATTTAGTGTTCAAATCTGTAATTTATCATAATTTTTTATGTTTTTGGTGTTCAAAATATTCTATTTAACCATTAATACCCTTATATTTATTGATTTAAATGATTTATATAGTGTTCAAAATATATTAGTCATTTCATATTATTTATCTATTGTTACAATGTATTCTCTATTATGAAAAGTTTTTTACCTGTTCTTTTATTACTAATATCGTTTTCTAGTTTTTCTGCGAAATTAGATAAATTTACATATGATAAATGGGATAAACCTGCTTTAGACGTCTATTATCACCTTCCTGAAACCATCAATAACCAAACAAAGGTCTTATTCGTTATTCATGGAAATTCAAGGAATGCTGATAATTACTTAGAAACCTGGATTAAACTTGCTAAAAACAAGAATTATGCTCTATTTGCCCCCCATTTTAAAAGATCTCAGTTTATAAGCTTTAATACTCTACAAATGTCGACATCTAGTGGAAGAATAAGAGATGATAAGAATTTATATTTAAATAATTCTATAGATCTTTTGTTTGATTATATAAAGCCCTTATTTGGTCTGAATCAAAAAAAATATAACATATATGGTCACTCTGCTGGTGCTCAGTTTGTGCATAGATACTTGCTGTTTTCAGACGAACCTAAGGTAAATAGAGCAATAGCAGCTAATGCAGGATGGTATACATTTCTTGATGGGTCTAATTTTCCTTATGGTATTAATAAACCTCCTATTGAATTTAGCTCACAAAATGTAATTAATTTTCTTAATATGGATCTTCATATACTTATTGGGTCGGCTGACACTGATATTACTTCGTCAGTTAATCAATCAGAAGGCGCTAATAATCAAGGTCTAAATAGATTTCAAAGAGCTAATAATTTTTTCAAATATACAACAAAAATAGTTGAAGAAAACGAGTTGAATTATAACTGGAGTTTCTTAGTGGTAGATGGGGTGGCTCACAGCAACTCCAGGATGTCTAGAGCTGCTGCTGAAATTATTTTTGTTAATTAACTTGAGCCATATAATTTGTTAAGCGCTCCGCATTAACGGCAATAGTAATTTTTCCTAGTTCTGACATTACTTTATCCTTATTAATTGGGTTTCCAGCTTGGATTACTCCAACCATTCCAAGAATAACGTGTGGTGTGCATTGGTATACATAAACACCCTCTTTGTCTATTACAACGCTGACATTCTCGTTTATTTCACCTTTCCAACCTGTTGCACCTTCAGGAATTAAGCCTGCTACAGATTCAGTATTATGTGTAAGATCAACTACTTTAAAGTTGACCGTGTCACCTACATTAACTTTGAGAAAGCCTGGCTCAAATACCATTCCACCATCAGTACCGAAATTAAGCATTTTTACATCATGTTCAGCACTATATGACAGGGTTGAAAACGTTAATAGTGTTATAAATAGTAATTTTTTCATAAATATAAGATATATTTATGGAGTAATATAATAGATATTTATATTATGTCAAATGGTAGACCCGATTGGACTTGAACCAACGACCTCTGCCATGTCAAGGCAGCGCTCTAGCCAACTGAGCTACGGGTCTAAATTTATTCTTCTAACAATGTAAAAACTTTTCCATCAAGGAAGTTTGTTACTTTCCAATTTAAATATTGATAATGAGCTTTTACACCAGGATCTCTTGATGTTCCTTTGGTAAATTTTTGTATATCGATTAAAGAACTAAAAACAGAAGCCTTAGCTATATCGTCGTAAGTACTATCTTCAGCAAATACACTTATTAGTCCCTCTACATAAGCTGACTGAAGATTTCTTTTGTATGTATCAGGCATTTCGCCCTTAACAAAGATTCCATCAAATAAATCTTGTAAGACTTCAGCCGGCATATAAGTATTGCCGTATTGAGCAGAATCAACGAGTCTGGTCATAACATTTGGATGCAATAACGAAGCTAACACTCTACCTTGCATGCCTAGGACCATATCATGTAATTGAGGATCTTCATTACCTCTAGTTGAGTAACCAGTAGCTCTTTTTTCTCTTTGTAAGTTTTTGAGGATTTTTGGATCAAAACTCCAGACACCATTAGCAAAGAATTTAGACGTTATTAGGTTCATGGCAGCTTTTTGTTTTTCATAAGGTACAGGCTCATATGCATTTTCTTCATCCTGTCCATTTACAAGTCTTGTTACATAAACACCACCTATTTGACCAGCAACAATATCCATGAATCTCCCCTTATCACCCACAAGACTGTAAAAAGAATTAGTGAAATCGTTTTTGGTTTCACCTTCATCTGCATATATATCAGGAAGTTCAGCTATTTTGTTATCAAGTGTAATAAACCTATCCGCTGTGTATGTGACAACATCATTAGACATATCACCTCTTCTAGCTCTAGGGTCTATATTTCTTCCAGGTGTGCCCATGGCATCACCATCAGTACCATATGTGTATGCTGGCAAAACTGATAAAGCTAATAATTCAGCTCTCTCTTCATCAGATAAATTAGGCTTATACGCAAACTCGATAGCCCACCTGTCATATTCACCTGGCTCAGTGGGAAAATAATTTCCTTGTTCTACACCGGGAGGAGCAATGTTTATTGGGTCGTAATCCATTATTGAGGAAATTGTGGCACCGCCAGTTATACTCGTGTCGTGAACTTCCCTTGGACCATAAAGATAACTAGCACTGAAATTATGTCTCAAACCAATGGTATGACCAACTTCATGCATAGTAAGGCTTATCATCCACTGCTCAAGCGGATCGTTTTCAGGAGTCCAGCCCCATAATTTTCTATAGTTATAGCCTCTTTTTATTGCATTAAATTCTTGGACAATATCTGCTGCTATTAATTCTCCAGTTCTTGGATTTCCAATGCTTGGACCGTACCCAGAAAATGCAGGTCTCGGAGATGAGGACCATCTAACAACATTATATTGCACATCGCCAGCATCCCATTCAGCGTCATCTGGCTGAATCTTTGCAACTACAGCATTCTTAAAGCCAGCTCTTTCATAGGCAATATTCCAAGCCTCTATGCCCTTGACTATCATTGGTTTTATTTCTTCGGGCGTAGCTTTATCAACCCAAAAAACAATAGGTTTTACAGGTTCAGATAGTTCAGCACTTGGGTCCTTTTTAATTAATCGCCATTTATTTATAAGGTCTCTTTGCGGGTAATTGTCATAAGTAGACATATCTGTAACTCTCTGAGAAAAATAACCTACTCTTTGGTCAGCTACTCTTGGTTCAAAGTTATCATCAGGCATCTCGACAAATAAATGTCTGGCAACAATTGAGGTGAATCTTGCATCAGCCACTGCGTATACAGCACTTCTCTGATTTGGTGTTGCATTAGCAAATCCATAAATTACTTCTATTGCAGTGTTTTTAGGGTAATTTCTTACCTGGTTTATGAATGTCTTGCTACTGTCTAATCTTCCAAGGTCAAGGTCAATAAACTCTCTATACTGTCTTGGAAGATTTGGTGATACTGCTGATAAAGTTTCAGATACAAATAAATCATTAACAGAAATAATTATCCTTCCATCTTCCTCAACCACAATTTCAAATTTATCTAAAAAGGCTTCAAAGACATTTGTAAGATCAGCTTTACCTATGTTGTTATCAGTTTCATTAGAAAAATAAGTATTCTTTTTATGTAAGCTTAGCCCGTCTTTAAATCTTCTAAATTCTAATATCGAGCCATCTCCTAAAGCGCCGCCTCTAGTTCCGGCTGCTTGCGGTGCATTCATGGAATAAGCAAAATAGATAAATTCTTTATTGAGATCTTCCTCTGACAGCTCAAGAAAATATTCATCGTCCTCAATATTTTTATGTAATTTTAAAAATCCTTCACTTGTTTCATATTCACCATCTTCAAGAAATTCCTGAATAGTTTCATAATCTGCAGATTCTTCATCTAGTCCCATTTTTTCTTTCATTTCTGGAGGCATTCTTTCGAGTACTTCTGGAGGGATATTTTGCATATCTGGATATGCATTAATCAAAGATGAAAGTAAGATAATTTGCAATATTCTATTCATAGTTTTTCCTTGTATAGTTTTTTATTATTACCATATATGTTGCATTAACATTTAAAATCAATGGGAAATTAGACTACCACAAAATGAAAAAATTAGAAAAAATATTATTCGTTATAACAACCACTTTAGCTGCGGTTAACATCTCTGCAGATATTTCAAAATTAAACGTGCCTGAGGGATTTGTTGTTTCAAGCTTCACGCAAGAAATCGATGACGCCAGACAGATGGTCGAAGGAGAAAATTTTCTATTTGTTGGTACAAAAGGTGCAGGAAAGGTTTATGCGATAAACAAAGCAGAAACAAACAAAGTTATAACGATTGTAGAAGGACTCGATATGCCAACTGGTGTAGCTATCAAAAATGGTCATCTCTATATTGCAGAAAGTGATGCCATTCATGTAATAAGAAACGTCGAAGAGAATTTAAGTAGTGGTAATGAAATCATTCCTGAAGTAGTTTTTGATGATTTGCCAAGACAAACAATGTGGAATCCGTTAAAAAAATCATGGCATGGCTGGAAATGGATTGATTTTGGTCCTGATGGGGCATTATATATTTCAGAAGGAGTTCCGTGTAACGTCTGTGATGAGGCTGATGAAAGGTATGGGACTATTTTAAGATTAGCAGATGGCAAGCTTGATATTTTTGCTGATGGTGTAAGAAATAGTGTTGGTTTTGACTGGCACCCAGTAACTAATGAGATGTACTTTACTGATAATGGTAGAGATTGGATGGGTGATGATATTCCTCCTTGTGAATTAAATAGAGTTAGCTCAGCTGGGAAGCATTTTGGTTTTCCTTTCGTGCATGGCAAAAATATTCAAGATGACGCATACAAAAAACCAGATGGTTTTCAATATGAAGAGCCTGTTTGGGAATTTCAGGCACACACAGCACCCCTAGGCATAAAATTTTATACCGGTGATGCCTTTCCAGAGTATTACAAGAACGGAGCGTTTGTAGCTCAGCATGGATCTTGGAATCGCTCAAAAAAAGTTGGCTATAAAGTGTTATTTATGAAATTTGAAAAAGGAGAAGTTGTTTCTTCAGAAACATTTATTGACGGTTGGTTGCAAGGAGAAGAGTCTTGGGGAACACCTGTTACTCCACTTTTTCTCAAAGATGGAACCATGTTAATTTCAGATGACAAGTCAGATTCAATTTTTAGAGTTGCTTATCAAGGTTAGTTAATAGTATCTATTAATATTTCATCTGAACCAGCGGGCATTGAAACTAAAGTTCCATCGTCAGAGACATAATAATTTGAAAAGACCTCACCGACACCGCGAACATACATTTGCTCACTAACGTAATTTCTGGGAGCTGGTATAAGATGATAATAAACCAGTAAATTTACTTCAGCTTTTTTTGCAATTTCGGCCACTTCTACTGTAGTTGCATGATAATCCTGAATATCAAACAAAACTTTTGAAAGTACCTTATTGCCAGATTCATCTGTAACCTTCTCCATAGTTTGAATCAACGGTTTGGCAAGAGCTTCATGTAATAAAACATCTACTCCTTTTGAATATTCAACAACGACATCCAATGCAACCGTATCTCCACTTATGACCATAGACCTATCTTTGTACTCAATTTTAAATGCGTAGGATGGGTCTACTGGGTAATGATTGACCCTAAAAGCAGTGATTTTTGTATCTTTATTTTCAAAAATTATTGTACTATCTCCATCAAATTCAACAACATCATAACCGTATGCTTCTAATGGGAGAATACTGCCATGATGTTCGCTTCTGTAAGAAGCATCTAATTCGTAAGCTAATCTAAACCCTTCTATTGTTGAGGCTGTACCAACTGGCCCTAGTACTGGCAGGTGTTCTTTTCTTCCCCCTAACCAAGTTTGAAACTGAATTTCTGGCACATCGCTGATATGATCAGAATGCAAATGACTAATTATTAATGCTTCTAAATCAGTAAAATCAATGCCCCAACTTTGTAGGTTTGCTGCACTACCTTCACCTGAATCAATAATAAATTTTGAAGTTCCTGCTTGGACTAATAAACAAGTTTCTGCTCGGTTCGGACTTGGCAGAGGCGCTCGTGATCCACAAACTGCCACTGATAAAGCATCATCTAAAAAAATTTCATTTGAAGTTGAAGATAGGATTTCATTAACGACATTTTTAAATAATCTATCTTGAACCGCATGATTCTGTATTAATAGAAAACCCAATAGTGCAATTACTACTAAAGGAATAAATACGTATTTGATGATTTTCATTAGGTCCTTTCCTTAAGCGATATTATAAAAAAGATAAGCAAGAATCCAATAACAAAAGGAGCATAGTCACTTCCTGGAGTTGGTCCTGTCTTATAAATAAGATCTAAACCATGCTGAAATTTAATAATTGTTTCTCTCAGAATCCATTCCAACAGCCATATAAAATACATTAGTGGTATCAAGCTTTTATATTTAAAGATGACAATCCAACTTATTAAACAGCACAACAATTGCATCTGTCCCCAAAGAGAACCAAATAGATAAACGACTTTATTGGGATCAGGATCCCCCTCAAAAACTATTATATTCGCAATAGAGTTTAAGCCAGCATCTTCTGCTAATAAATGAATAAGGCTTCTAGCAGTATTCACTACCATGAAGAAGATAAAAAAATATAAAGCTATTTTTGGTCCATGAAAATGATTATCAGCTACTGGAGGAAGAAATCTTTTCACAAAACTTCAATATTGAGCTGGCCTTTTATGCCTGCTTCTCTATGAGCACTAGTTTTAATGTATTCTGGATCAGTCATCATTTTAAGCATCGCTGCTCTGTTAGGATACTCAGCCACAGCAACTAGATCCCAAAGTTCATCAATTTCACCGATCATGAGCCTTGAAACTGGGCCACTA
>Ga0066845_10000258_pt1 | contig 16454 bp, 13 predicted proteins | sample ETNtaG_31_FD_65488 | JGI IMG/M metagenome (GOLD analysis project Ga0066845, IMG submission 65488) | Marine microbial and viral communities from oxygen minimum zone, Eastern Pacific Ocean - ETNP201310SV78 | ecosystem: Environmental > Aquatic > Marine > Oceanic | place: Pacific Ocean: Eastern...
AAGAAGCAAAATTTAGAAAGAAATGTAGAGAATGGCTTGAAAAAAATGCTGCTTATAAAGATGATTTAACGCCACAAAATGATGATTTTGCAAATGCTGATAAGATTCAGACTGCTAAAGCATGGCAAAAGAAAAAATATGATGCTGGTTGGGCAATGCTTCACTGGCCAAAAGAATATGGTGGTATTGGTGCCAGTTCCATGGAGAGAATAATTTGGGCAAATGAAGAAGCCAAGTTTGATGTTCCGAGAGGTATTTTTGAAATAGGTTTAGGAATGTGTGGTCCAGTTATGATGGAATATGCAACTGAAGAACAAAAAGAAAGATACTTACCTCCAATGGCTGAAGGTAAAGAAATATGGTGTCAACTTTTTTCAGAGCCATCTGCTGGATCTGATGTGGCTGGATTAAGAAGTAAGGCCATTCAAGATGGAGATAAATGGATTATCAATGGTCAAAAAGTATGGACATCAGGTGCTCACTTTTCTGATTTTGGTATCTTGGTTGTAAGACATGATCCTAATCTTGAAAAGCATAAGGGAATGACATTTTTCTTTGTTGATATGAAATCGCCTGGAATTGAAGTAAAACCAATAAAACAGATTACTGGAGGATCAAGCTTTAATGAAGTTTATTTTACAGACGTTGAAATTCCAGATTCACAAAGATTAGGAGAAATTGGTGATGGTTGGAAAGTTGCAATAACTACTTTAATGAATGAAAGATTAGCTGTCGGTGATGCTGGAGGTGCTGATGTCGAGGATGCTTTTAGATGGGCAAAAACTCAAGATAGTCTTGGTGAACCACTGCTTAACAATAAAGCAGCAAGGGAATCAATTGCAGACTGGTATTGCGAAAAAAGTGGTTTAAAAAATACTAAACTGAGAACAATGTCTGCATTATCTAGGGGTGATACACCAGGGCCAGAGGCTTCAATAACCAAAATTGTAAGTGCTGGAAAACTTCAAGACATTGGTAATTTTGGTATTGACTCACTTGATATGGCAGGAATGTTAAAAACAGATAATCATGACATAAAAGGATTTCAAAATGCATGGCTGGGTGCGCCGGGTATGAGAATTGCAGGCGGCACTGATGAAATATTGAGAAATATAATTGCAGAAAGAGTTTTAGGGCTGCCACAAGACCCAAGAGCAGACAAAGGTGTTGCTTTTAAGGATATACCATCTGGTAACTCTTAGAACTATCTAAATTTTGAGAGAAATATTAAAAATTCTGAAGAACTACCCTCTACAATTAAATCGCCTGAAGCAATTTGAGCTACAGGACTAGATAACCCTGTAAGAGTCTTTTTAAATTCAATTTCTTCTGAAATTATCTTCAAATCACAATTTCCATCAATATTGTTGGATATAACTGCTACTTTATTTCTAATTGTTATATTTTTTTGTATGCCAGATGAAAAAGAAAAGCAAACTTTATAATTATTATCAAATTCTTCTTCAGGGTTAAATCTAGTTGAAAGGACATCAAATAAAGTATCGATAGATATATGATGCAACAAATCTTCTGAAGTCCTATCAAGTAATGATATATCTTCAATATTACCATTTAATTCAAAAGCAGATGTTAAAAAATAATTTCTTTTATTAGGGTTTGAAGATCTTGAACCTTCATAAATTAAAGCTTCTATTCTTAATTCTTTTACCTCATCAGTAAATAAATCAAGAGAAATCAAATAGTCACTTAATTCTAATGCCCACTGCATATCTTTTTCTTTGACAGCAAAACGCAATTTTTCTAAGAGCATATCATTGCCACCAGCAAGATCAGAAATTCTTAATGCTTTCTCTCTTCTTGATAGAGGATCAAGTTCTGATGGATTGCCACTAAACCATCCAAGGTATCCATTGAAAATGCTTTTAACAGACCATCTAACTGTTCCATAAAATTCATATAAATAAGGAGATTCAGCAATTTCTTTTGGTAGTTTTACAATATCTGCTATTTCATCTGGATATAAGCCTTGATTCATTAATCTAATAGTTTGATCGTGAATATATTGAATGGCATCTCTATAAATATTTAAAGCATCCTGAATTGTTTCTTTTCCTATTATGGGCTTAGTATGACTTGGAAAGAGGTATTCTGGTTCAAATGTCTTCATATGATCAATACTATCAATCCAGCCTTTTACATCCCTGTGCGTGGTACCTCTGATTGTGTACAAATTAGGAAAGGTCTTGTAGATATTATCTCCAGGCATTAGTGCCTTGTGCTTTGGCAGCCATACAAAAATTTGATCATTTGTTTCACCAGGCGCATGATATAGCTCCAATTCAATGCCTTCTATATTTAGTTTGAGAGTATCACTAAATGTTGTGTCAGGTCTCACATATCCAGTTGGAGACTTAGAAACACTTAAATTTGGTCCAATTCCTACATTTATAACATCTTTCTCTGGTAAAGATGTTCCAAACATCCTGGTGCTTCTTGAAGTTATTATTGGATTTAGAATTCCCATGATTCTTTGCACGTAATAATCTGTATCTTCATGAGCAATAATTTGCGGTTTTTCGTTTTGAGATTTTACATAATAAGCAGCGCCAAAAGTATGGTCTCCATGATTGTGCGTATATATAATTGCTTTTATAGGATTATTATTTTTTTCACTAAATAGACTATAAATTTGCTCAGCCTCATAAACACTGTCAGCAGCATCAATTATAATATTGCCATTCTCACCCTCAACCATAATTGAATTAGCAATACCAAATCCAATTGCAAAGTGAATCTTTCCACCAGGAGTGTCATATGACAAAACTTTTTTTTCGAATTCTTTAGAGTGCTCTATTAAAGTTTCAACTTCAGATGTTGACGGAATATTGATATTAAAATCATTATCAGTATCAGCACATGAATACAGAAATAATAGTGAAAAGGATATTATTAAAAATTTATTCAAGGTAATAAATTATAGAAAACTTGCCATTATTTCTTCTACAAGAATGTTTGAAGCCTCATCATATGATATAGATCTACTCGATCCATCACGCCAAACAGTAACTACAGTCCATAGTGTCTTGTCTTCCTCAGAATTCCTTAAGTTAATCCTAAGGATATTTTCTGTAACTGTATATAAATCATCTTTGAAAGAATAATAATCCCAATAATATCTTGAGTAATAATGATTTATACGATTAGACTCAACTTTGTCTTTGGTTGTGAAGTTAATATCAAAAACTAAATTAGATTGTTTATTAAACTTGATGCCTCTATTTTCAATGGCATTTTTTAAGTTTTCTTTAAACTGTTCGAGTACAATTGGATTTATTTCAGGGCTTATATTGGAGTTATTTATCTTTATATTAAAATCGTTATAATTATCTAAGTTGAATGTTGTAACTGAGTCAATTTGAATATTTGACTTTGTTGTTTCACATCCAATTAATATTATCAAGCTTAGTAGAACTGTTATTTTTTTCATATTTTGTTTTAGTTATATTTTATGTTTAATTTAGAAGATCAAAAATATATAAAATTATTAGACCTTAATGCTCAAATATATACTGAATCTAAATTCAATTGCAAGCATATCCATTTAGATTCTAAAAGCGATGAAAAAGTTTTTATGGTCGCATTTAGGACTATACCTGAAGATTCTACTGGTGTTGCGCATATACTTGAACACACTGCGCTTTGTGGATCAAAAAAGTATCCTGTACGAGATCCTTTTTTTATGATGATTAGAAGATCCTTAAATACATTTATGAATGCTTTTACATCAAGTGATTGGACTGCATACCCTTTTGCTACCCTTAATGATAAAGATTTTAATAATTTATTAAGTGTTTACTTAGATTCATCTTTCTTTCCAAATTTAGATGAATTAGATTTTCTTCAAGAGGGTCACAGATTAGAATTTAATGATAAATATCCAGATGAGCTAGAAATTAAAGGAGTTGTTTATAATGAAATGAAAGGAGCTATGAGCTCTGTTTCGAGCCAACTTTGGGAAGGCTTATCCAAGCACTTGTATACATCATCTACCTATAAATATAATAGCGGTGGTTCGCCTGAAAATATAATTGATTTGACGCATGATTACTTAGTCAATTTTCATAAAAAACATTATCATCCCTCAAACGCAACATTTTTTACATTTGGTAAAGTAAATCCAGAAGAAATACAAACATTTATTGATGAAAATGTCTTAAAAAACTTTGAACCATCTGAAAAAGTAATTAGAGTGAAGAATGAAGATAGGTTTAGCTCACCAAAGACCATTAAAGAGTTCTATAATCCAATGCCTAATGATGAAAATAATCATCATGTCGTGTTAAGTTGGTTGCTCGGCGAAAGCCATGATCCAATTGAGTTACTTGAATCTTATTTAATTTCAAATATTCTTCTTGATAATTCAGCCTCGCCATTAAGAAAAGTTCTTGAAAATACTGAACTTGGTAAGTCTTTGTCTCCATTAACTGGTTTAGAAACAGATCATAAAGAATTAGTTTTTGCTGCTGGATTAGAAGGAGTTGGTCCAGGTAAACAAAAAGAAGTTGAGGACTTAATAATAAACTGTTTAAAAAATACTGTAAAAAATGGTATTCCAAAAGATCTTATAGACTCATCTTTGCACCAGTTAGAGATAAGACAACGAGAAATATCTGGCTCTGGTATGCCTTTTGGGCTTCAAATAATGCTGGGATGTCTTCCCGCATGTATTCATAATGATGATCCATTAAAGGTATTGGATTTAGATTCATCATTTTCAACTATTAAAGAAAAGTTAAAATCTAAAAACTATATTGAAAATCTTATCAATGAAAAAATTATTAATAATAAACACAGAGTAAATTTTTCTTTAGCTCCAGATGTAGAATTTAATAATAAAAAAGACAAAATAATAAAAGATAAGGTATTAGAAAAGTCTAAAAAATTATCCTCTAAAGATAAAGATAAAATCATCTATCTTTCCTCAGAGCTTAAAAAAAGACAGGAGTCTGAAGATAATCCTGAAATACTTCCAAAAGTTACAAAAGAAGATATTCCTTTATATAGAAATTATGCAGTACCTGAAGTAGCAAAAGACGGTGTGGTTAATAATTTCTTTTACAACGCTGGAACAAATGGTATTACTTATCATTCAATGATATTTCCTTGTAAGAATCTATCCATTGATGAATTTAAAATTTCTTCTTTATTTTCCAATACTATAACTGATGTTGGATTAGGTGATAAAAACTATGAAGAAGTTCAAAAAATTCAATCAGCGATAACTGGGGGCATATCATCAAATTTTGTTCTCATTCCTGATAAAGATGGAGGCGATCCTACAATCGGCCTAAAAATATCATCTAAATCTTTAGAAGCAAATGAAAATAAGATGCAAAATCTTATGATAGAAACTATTAAAGATGCTAATTTCAAGGATAAAAATAGAATTGAGGATTTGGTAAATTTTATTTCCTCTTCCAATGAAAGATCTTTAATTCAAAATGGCCACCTGCTTGCTATGAGTAATGCTGGTGCTCAAGTAAATAATATTGCTGCTACAAATGATATTGCCTCAGGTATTAATTTTATTACAAATACCAAACATCTCTCTAAAGATCTTAATATTAATGATAATCTCGAAAATTATATTGCTAAACTTGAATCAATTAAAAATAAAATTAATGAGTCACCAATATATACTTTTACTGCATCATCATTAAACAAGAATGACAGTTCTATCAATTTAATATTTAAGGATGTTGTTCATGATTATCAAACACAGAATTATTTTAATATTCAGGAGCAATCGATTGGATGGATTACTGGAGCCCAAGTATGTTACTGTGCTGAAGTTTTTCCAACCGTTGATTTTTTCCATTCTGATGCTCCTGCTTTAACAGTACTAGGTGCTGTTCTTAGAAATGGTTATTTACATTCAGCAATTAGAGAAAAAGGTGGAGCCTATGGGTCTGGAGCAATACAAGATTCAAATAACATGATTTTCAAATTTTTCTCATACCGAGATCCAAGATGTTCTGAAACCTTTAATGATTTTAAAAAATCAATAGAGTGGTCTCTTAAAAATATTACTGAAGAAGACTTAGAAGAAGGTATCTTGGGAATTATATCTAGCATTGATAAACCCTTGTCTCCATTCGGAGAAGCTATGAGTGATTTTACATCCTCACTTGATAATAAAGATTCAGAAAAAAGATTAAATTTCAGAGCAAAAGTCAAAGAATGCACTGTTAAAGATTTGATTAATGTTTCAAGTAAATATCTACTGAGCGGTTCATCTAAATCCGTAATAGCAGGTGAAAATTATATTGAAGAAATTAAGCAACTAAATTTTGAAATAAAAAATATATAATCAAAAAAATAAAAATCTCTTTTTCTTAAGCTCTTCTGCGCAGCCCCAATACTGTTTTTGATATTTAGTTGATCTTGCTTGAACTCTATCTGCAACATTTATCAGCCATTGTTTTTGTCTGTAGGATTTCTTTTTGAAGCCACCATAACCCTCATGATATGCAAGATAAAGTGATCGAGCATCGGTTTGATCAAACCCCTGGTAATATCCTTTACTTGCATACCAACCTATAAAGTCTGCAGAGTCATTAAAATTTTTTCTATTAGCTCTTGTATTTCCAGTTTCATCTTTATAGTCCGCCCAAGTCTCCTTTAGTGCTTGAGAGTAGCCAACAGCTGAAGATGGTCTTGACCAAGGTACAAAACCAAATAATTTTTCTCTTTCTGGTTTTGCATCTGCCTTAAAACTAGATTCTTGATAAACAATTGACATCAATACATATGGAGGGATCTTCCATCTTTTTTCACTGCGAATAGCTGCTTTATACCAACTCTTTTTTTCTTTAAAAATTAAACAAATGTTATCAGGGCTTTCAGGAGGCTTAGTAGCGCAAGATTGAATAATAAAAATAATTATTAAAGGTGATAAAAGATTATATTTAAATTTTTTCATCTTTTTCAAATCCTCTAAAGCTTTTGAATCTTGGAAATCTAAGACTGAAATGCTCTCCTTCGATACTTTTAGTTATTGCATCAGCTCTAACCTCTATAAGTCTTCCAATAAGTTTATCTTTGGCTGCCCAGTAATTATCTCTCTGTTCGTCTGTTAATCCACTTCCAACACTTAATGAGAAAAACTTTCCATCGTCTTCACCCTCAACTGAAAATGCACCCAACTTCCCCTCATGTTTTCCTGTACCCTCCTGAATATCTATTACTTTTAATGTCACTTCTATAAAAGGTTTTATCTTTAACCAAGCGTGACTCCTCTTACATTCATAATAATTATTGTTAGGTTTTATCATCAGGCCTTCAAATCCTTTTTCAAGGGCCTCTTTATTCATTTCTGAGAATTTTTCCTGTCCTTGTTCATTGTCAAAGTTTATTATTTCGTAATCGACTAATTTGATTTCACTTCCAAAAGTTTTTGAGAGTTTGTTTAATTCTTGCTTTCTTTCTAAAGAATTAAGCTTGCTTCTTCCTTCGTTAAATTCTTTTAAAGGAAGCATATCGAATAATGCTAAATATGCATCTTCTGTATTCGCTCCTGACTTTCTATAAACTTGTTTCATTAATGCTTGAAAGTCATCACTCATAACCTCTCCATCAAAAACAATATTATTATACTCAGGCTTACTAAGTGCATTTTCTATATGAGCAAAGTTATTAAATATTTTTCCATTTCGACTATAGAGTGTTGCCTTATTTTTCTTAACAATTGCAACAACCCTTACTCCATCGTATTTATATTCAACTAAGCAATCACCTTTAATTTTTTTTGGATGTTTTGCTCCATCATGAGCCAGCATGCAGGAAAAAACGGGTACTCTAAATTTCAAATTCATTTTTTTTGCAACATTATTGACTGTTTTTTCACTAACACCGCATCTAAGATCTTTAATTAAGATTCTTCTATACCAATTATTCCACTGATCTTCTTTAGAAAGGTTCATTAAATCAATAATTAAATCCCTTGCTGCATGGCCAGTGCTTTCCCTTTCAATTAGCAAATTTGCAGAATTTTTAAAATCTTCCCAATTGAGCCCATTGCCATTTTTTTCACTTTCTGGAACTTGTTTTACACCAAAAGTAACTAATGGGTCTAAGCACATAGCTAAGCCTTCTTGGAATTCCTTATAATTGAGGTTTTTTTCAATAATATCTTCTTTAAATAGGCGGCTGTTATTACTTTCTAGCTCTTTTATTATTTCCCACGAATTTATCATTTAATTTTCAGATGAATTTAATTGATTAAGTCTTTCTATATCCTGTGCTCTTGATTCTATATGTGAAATCATTTGTTTTGTGATTGGAGTTCTTTCCTCATCACATAGTGATGCATGAAATTTTTCGGAAAAATTAGCAGAAAACTCTATCATTTGTTTCACAGTTATTAATGGATTTGATACTGAGCTTAAATTGCTCACAACAACAATTGCAAACGTTCTTGTATCATTCTCAAAGGTTCCAGGGTTTAGCGCATTGATAACTCTAAATTTCTCAAAACCATTTTCATCAACTAATGAAAAATATTTATTTTTGATCTTCGCGCCATAGTTACCTAAAAATGCAAATATCTGATCTACATCAAACATTGATTTATCCGAAGATATTAAATAAAAACAAACTAGTTCCTGATTTTCATCAGACTCGTATAAATCTTCTGATTTATCCTCAGTTAGATCTTTGTCTGTTTCTAATGATTCGAGTGGATCTGGAATTTTTTCAATTTTGACTTTGAGATTATTTGAATTTGTAATCTTTCTAACAAATAAAAAAACAATTACTAAAAAAAATAATACCGCAAGTCCAATTAAATATATTTCAGAATTTGTTCCCATTTATGAATCAGCTAATTGAAGAGCTTGACTAACATCTACTGATACCATCCTTGATACACCAGCTTCTTGCATTGTTACTCCCATTAGGTAGTCACTTCTTTCCATTGAAACTTTATTATGAGTTATAAAAATAAATTGTACAGATTTAGACATTTCTTCAACCATATTTATAAACCTTAAAGTATTTAAATCATCTAATGGAGCATCAACTTCATCAAGCAAACAAAATGGTGCTGGGTTTAGTTCAAATATCGCAAATACCAAAGCAAGAGCGGTTAACGCCTTTTCACCTCCAGATAATTGAGAGATTGATGCATTTTTCTTACCTGGAGGTCTTGCCATCAAAACAACACCTGCATTTAAAGTATCATCATCAGTTAGCGTTAACTCAGCCACTCCGCCCCCAAATAGTTTAGGAAACATTTCTTTAAGTCTTGTATTGACCGCATTAAAGCTATCTTTGAATATAGTTTTAGTTTCGTCGTCTATTTTTTTAATTGCAGCTGTAAGCTTATCGAGCGCTTCGGTAAGATCAGCATATTGCTCATCTAATTCTTGCTTTCTTGCTGATTCCTCTGCAATTTCATCTGGTGCAGCTAGATTTATTGCACCAAGTTTAATTATTTTGGCTTCAATATCTACCAACTTATCTTCAATCTCTTCAAATGTAGTATCTTCGTATATAGAAAAATCTATTGATTCGATATCTATACCCGCTTCTTTAATTTTTTTATTTGAATTCTCAAGATTGATTTCATGTGTCTTTAACTCAATGCGAACATCTGTAATTTTTTCTGAAATAGATCTAGAATCTAAGTCTGCGATTGATTTTTTATTTTCTAAATCACGAAGTTCTTCATTAAATTTCGATTGTTTTTGTCTAAGATCTATTAAAACTGATTCAGCTTTAGAGCTTTTGTTAACGAATTCTTCCATTTCTTCTTCAATAGAGCCTTTGAGCTTTTCTGCTTCTTCAATCTGGACTTCAAGCTCATTCTGCCTTGAAAGATACTCCTTTGTAAGAGATTTTGATTGTGCTGTTGCAATATTTAGAATATCCACTAAAAGCCTTTTTAACTCTAGTGCTTTTTCTCTGATACTATCGTTATTTATTCCATATTTTTCTACGATATTGATTATGTCATTTAAAATATGCATTGCTTTTTCACTTGGACTTAATTCATCAAAGTTTTTTTCGCTTTCTCTGGCCTTTTCATAATTTTGCTTAGCCTTTTGTAAGCTGTATTTCGTTTCAGAATCTGATTTATTAATATTTTGTAAATTAGCTTCTCTTTTTGCAATTTCTGCTCCAACTGCATAAAAATTCTTCTGTGCTGTTTCGTATTCAGCTAGTATTGAATCATTCTCAGTTCTATATTGATCTATTTGAGATTGAATGGTTTCACATTCAGCATTCTTTATTTTTAAATCTCTATTATATGAATCTAAATTTTTTTGAAGGTTATCTCTGTTATTTTTAGCTTCAATAGAGAAAAGTATGGCTTTATCTAATTCTAATTTAGCTTTATCTTTTTTTAATAAGTTATATTTATCAGCAGCTTTGGCTTGATTTTCTAATCTTTTAATTAATCTTGCTATTTCATCTCTGATATCTTTAACTCTTGATAGATTTTCTTTAGTTCTTTTAATCCTGGACTCTGTCTCTTTTCTTCTTTCTCTATATTTAGATACTCCAGCTGCTTCCTCTATATGAGTCCTCAGTTCATCTGGTTTGGCGCTAACGAGCTTGCTTACCATGCCCTGCTCAATAATTGCGTATGAGCTTGGGCCTAGACCTGTTCCTAAAAATATATCTTGAACATCTTTTCTTCTACATTTTGTATTATTAATATAATAATTTGATTGAGCATCTCTGGTCATAACTCTTTTTATTGAAACTTCATTAAAAGATGCGTATTCACCACCTATCTTTGCGCTTGAGTTATCAAATAATAATTCTATGCTGCATTGTCCAGAGGCTTTTCTTTTTTCTGAACCATTGAAGATAACATCCACCATTGATTCCCCTCTTAGATTTTTTGCTGACAGTTCCCCCAAAACCCATCTAACAGCATCAATTACATTTGATTTACCACAACCATTAGGACCGACAACTCCAACCATATTCGTTGGAAATGATATTTTCGTTGGATCAACGAAACTTTTAAAACCAGAGAGTTTTATATGTTTTAGCTGCATCTTAGAGTCTTCTTATACAACTACATTATAACTCTTGTGATTTTTTTAACCATTCATTTAAATCAATTTTATATGCGTTAATAAGATTTTCTTGATCTAATACAATTAAATTTCGTAAATAAAACTCGTCAGTATTTTCTTTGCAGTAGACATTAATTTCAAATTCTACAGATGCATAATTTAAATGCGCAGAAGCTAAATCATATCCAGGAATGATGCTTTTAGAATTGGTTATGATAATTTCTTCAATATTTTGAAAATCTTGCTTAGCGATAGGTATATCTGGAGCGTTCTTAATAAAAAGGTTGATCGATCCATTGGAAATTGAACAAGGAAGTTCTGAATCCTTAAGTATTTCAAAGCTTACATTCTTAAATTTTGGAAACCTAGCATCTCTTAACCCGGCGTATAGTCCATAAAATACTATTTTTTCATTATTAGATAAGAAAAATTTTTCTGAAAAACCAATCAATGTCTCGGCAGAATTTAATTTATTTAATTCAATAGACCTTGAAATCAACGCAATCATCCACCCCTTCACTTCATCTTGATCTAATGTAATCTCAATCTCTTTTAAATATTGTTGTGATATCTTGGAGTCAATGTAGATCTGATCCATTATCTTAGAATTCAGTAATTGTTTGTTTGCACTTCCAAGTAGGGAAAATTTACTTACAAAAATAATCAAACAAAATGATAATATTAATGTGGCATAACCAAAAATAATTCCTTTATTGCTGGTTTTTTGGCTAAGTAGATAAGCTGCTATTGGTAATGCAGCAAAAAAAGTTAATAGGTAAAATATAAACATTAAGAATTCTTTCTAATCCTAAATAAAAAGAAAAGTAATCCAATAAGTAATACTAAAAATGGTGAAAACCATAGTAAATATGTCTCTTTACTAAGCTCTGGTTCATATAATGAATCTTTGCCAAATCTTAAAGCAACATATTCTTTTATTTCAATATTAGTCTTGCCTTCATTTATCATTTCTGCAATTTTTAATTTCAAATCTTCAGATATAGGGGCATTTGAGCTTGAAAGTGAGCCAGAAGTGCATTTTGGGCATCTGATATCTTTAATAAGTTTGTTAAATCTTTTTTCATCTTCATCACTAGAAAACTCATAAACAGTTCCAGAAAAAATTGAAAAAGATAGGAAAGCTAAAAAAAAGTACTTGATTTTCATTTAAACATTCCCCTTTCTTGAATAATTGGATCGAATACTTGATTCCACACATAATCATTTATTTCTCCCTCATAGTGCGCAACTATTTTTCCCTTATTCACTAAAAAAGTCTCTGGCGCCCCTGTAACTCCCATATCTAAAGCAAGAGTTCCTTTATAATCCTGGACTATTAATTGATAAGGGTTTCCATACTTTGATAGCCACTCAAGAGCATCGATTTTCTCATCTTTATAATTGATACCAATGATTGGTATACCATTTTTGGCTAGGCTAGCTAAATATGGGTGTTCAATCCTGCAAGTTATGCACCAACTCGCCCACACATTCATGACATAGTCGCCCTCAAGATCAGAGTTAGCAATGGAAACGTCATTATTTAAAATTTTGAGCTCAAAAACTGGTAAATCAAACTCTCTATAATCTGCGCCAGGAAACTGATTTTCTTCAGTCAATAAAATAAAAAAGATTAAAAAAAATGAAATTGGAAGAATAATGATAGATAATTGTAGTAGTTTTTTCATAAATTATGTCCTCCTTCTTGATGATATTAGTATTATTCCAGCGAATGCCATTAAAAAAGCAGAAAACCATATCCATCTAATCAAAAAATTAATTTGTATATTAACAATCCAGCTACCATCATCAAGCTGGTCTCCTATCGTAAGATATACGTCCTTTATTGGAGTTACATGTATAGCTGTTTCGGTTGTTATTTGGCCTCTTGTGAAATATCTCCTTTTTTCTGGACTTAAATTAAAACCATTGCCCTTTTTATCTTCTATATAAAATTCAGCCCTAATAGCATCATAATTTGATCCTTTATTAACTCTCAGATCATTAAAATAAATTTTTAAATCTTTATAATTTTCAAATTCATTTATCTTAATATTTAAAGCTCTTTCCGTACTTAATAAACTATTTAAAGAAATTGATACTAAAAGTAATCCTAATGCCAAATGAGCAATCGCGCTAAAAGGATTAAGGTATTTTTTATAAAATAAAGAAAACCAAATTTCTATTAGATATCTGAAGATAACTAGCAATCCTGTAAATACAGAAAGCAATATAAATATTTTTGATACTTCAAAATAAAAGAATATTATTGTGGTGACAGAGACCGATAGTAACAGTGATAATCCTATTGGCTTTGTAAAAATTTTTAAGCCTATATTCCTAGACCACTTTGAATCAATTGAAAAGAATAAAAATAAAGAGGCTAATATGACTATTGGTATAAATATTGCATTGTAAAAAGGTGCTCCGACACTTATCTTTTGATCAAAAAGATACTCATAGATAAGTGGATAAACTACTCCAAGCATTATTGAAAAAGTTAAAGTACCAAAAAAAATATTATTTATAGATATAAATGACTCTTTTGAGAATATTTTGATATTGCTCAAGTTTTTAATTATGGAGAATCTTGAAATAAAAAGACACAATGAGCTTAATACTATAACTGAGATAAATGCTAACAAATATAGTCCTCTTTGTGGGTCATTGGCAAATGAATGAACACTGTCAATTATTCCAGACCTTACTATAAATGCTCCAAAAAGGCTCAAAGAAAAAACAGTGATTGATAGCAATATAGTCCATGTTCTTAGATGAGAAGACTTTATTGAAACATTTAACGAATGCAGTAAGGCTGTTGCCGCTAACCATGGCATCAAGGCAACATTTTCAACCGGATCCCAAAACCAGTACCCGCCCCAACCTAATTCATAATAAGCCCACCAACTTCCTAACGTAATTCCAACAGTTAAGAAAACCCAAGCAGAGACAGACCATTTTCTAACTAATTTTTCCCATTTGACATCAGGATCACCATTGATTAAAAAAGCAATCGAGCATGCGAATGGGATAACAAATCCCACATAACCTAAATACAAGGTTGGTGGGTGAATTGCTAAGGCAGGATCTTGAAGTACTGGATTTATGTCTGCGCCATTTAGAGGTGCTATTGGTAATATGGTGGTAAAAGGATTTGATGTTATTAGAAGAAACAATAGGAACCCAACCAAAATCAACGAAATAATGCCAATTGTTTTGGGTTTTAAAATTTGATTATTTTTAATGGCAATATTAAATACAAAACCCCATACAGATAAAAAAAATATCCACAAAAACATCGAACCTTCATGAGCACTCCAGATAGAGGAAATTTTATAGAAGACCGGAAGATCAGAATTGGAGTGATTATAAATATATTGAACGCTAAAGTTATCGGTCGCAGCCAACCAAACATAAATTAAAAAAGATATGAACAAGAATAAAAAAGCATGAGAATATGTCCTACTAATAAGGCTTGTAACATATGAATTATTTTTAATTGTTAATGAAAAACAACCAACTAAGAAAAACAATCCTGTAGATATAATTGATAGAAAATGCGATACCTCAACTATCATTTTTGATATCTAAATTAGGGGGCATATAGTTTTCATCATGTTTTGCTAAGACTTCTTTTGCATAAAATATCTCATTTTCCATAAAACCTAATGCTACAACTCCACTTCCCTCTTTGAATAAATCTGGAACAATTCCTGAGAATACAACGGTTATAGAATTTTCATAATCAGTTATGGTAAAAAATATCTCATCGGCATTTCTTTTTACAGAGCCCTCAAGCACCATCCCGCCAAGTTTTATTCTTTTTTCAGATGGTATATCTCTTTGCTTAATTTCAGTTGGCGTAAAAAAATAATCAAGATTAGAATTTAATGAGTATAGAATTAGAGATATTCCTGAAGCTGAAAATAGAAAAACGAACACGATAGTAAGTAGTCTCTTTTTTCTAATTTGATTCATCTAATTTTTTTTTTAATCTTTTAATTTTTATTTTGTAATATATGAAAGAGCAAACTAAACAAAAAGTGACAATAGCAACAACGCTCCATACATAAATGCCATGTCCATTCATATATATGGCTTCCTCCACGGATTTAAATGCTGAATTAAACATAATCTTTAACCCATGATTTAGCAGATTCTCTTTTAATAATTTGAACTTTAGAGGAAATAATAACTAAACAAACAATTAAACCAAAAAACCCAATTATTGAACCAATTAGTGGATATAGCATTGATGGGTCTATATTAGAGTTTTCTCCAAATTTATCTGAAGATGTTTGATGAAGAGTGCTCCACCATTCAACTGATTTTTTTATAATAGGGATGTTCACAGACCCAACTATAACCAGCCAAGATAATAACTTGTCAGCTTTCTCTTGATTATTAAATGAGCTGTGCAAGGAGATTAGTCCAAGATACATAATGAATAGTATCAAAGTTGAAGTCATTCTTGCATCCCACTGCCACCATGTCCCCCATGTTGGTATTCCCCAAATCGATCCGGAAGATAGAGCTATAAAAGTTAGCATTGCTCCTATTGGAGCTATTGCAACGATTAAGTATGCAGCAAGCTTTACCCTCCAAACTAGATAGGTGACGCTTGCAACTGCCATAGCAATATACAGTGACTGAGATAAAAAAGCTGCAGGTACGTGGAGAAAAATAATTCTATAAGAGTTACCCTGAACTTTATCCTCGAGCGTAAAAAATAAGCCCCACATTATCGAAAATATATATATAGCAAGTGAGAGGTAAAAAATATATTTATAAAACCTATTGATTTGAAATAAATAGGTCTTTGGTGAAGCAAATTGGTGTATAAACTTTTTAATCACTTTTTTTAAACGTGTGCTGATGTAAAAATTACTCTAAATGAGCTTTAATTACGTAAGATACTATAAAGGGTATCGTAGTAATTATAATAGATAAGCAGCCCAATAATAAGAGTAAAAACTCAAGATAATTTATACCAAATTGAACCGCTATTATGCTTTTGCCTAAGACTATTAAAACTGGAAGCGCTAAAGGCATTGTTATTATGGCTCCAAGAACAGATCCCTTATTTAAACTAAGTGCGCTTCCAAAAATAAATAAATTTAAAAAAATATAAGAAGAAATCATAGCCAAAGGTAATATATATAAACTTAAAATAAAATTTTGCGTTATGCCTAGTGAAAATAAAAAACTCATAAGAGAGATTGGCAACCCAATCATTAGCCAATATATTAGGGCCTTCTTCGCTATTATGATAGGAAATGAAGAAGTGGCTATAATAATTTGTTCAAGGGAACCATCATTATAATCCTCTAAAAATATATCCTCTGTTGCTAACATCATAGATAAAAGAATTGAAATCCATAGCAATGAATAGAACCCTTTCTC
>Ga0066845_10000260_pt1 | contig 16435 bp, 18 predicted proteins | sample ETNtaG_31_FD_65488 | JGI IMG/M metagenome (GOLD analysis project Ga0066845, IMG submission 65488) | Marine microbial and viral communities from oxygen minimum zone, Eastern Pacific Ocean - ETNP201310SV78 | ecosystem: Environmental > Aquatic > Marine > Oceanic | place: Pacific Ocean: Eastern...
ATATCAAAATGTTCTGTATCTTTTATAATAATTGAAGGCATAATGTGTCGCGTAGTTTAGGCTTTTATTAACATTTTTGCAAAACTTTTTTATGAAAACTTTAGGTATTGAAACTTCTTGCGATGAAACTGCAATCGCTATTTATGACTCAAATGTTGGTATTGTAGGAGAGTCTGTTTTTAGCCAAATGAAAATGCATGCTGAATATGGTGGCGTAGTTCCAGAGCTTGCTTCAAGAGATCATTGCTCAAAAATAGTTGAAGTGCTACAAAAAGCCTTAGGAGATATATCGATTAAAAGCATTGATCAAATTGCATACACATCTGGACCAGGATTAGTTGGTGCATTGTTAATTGGCGAAAGTTTTGCACAAGGACTTGCTACAGCATTAAAAATACCTTTAATTAATATAAATCACTTAGAGGGACATTTAATGTCGCCGATGCTTGAATTTTCAGAAATTAAAATGCCTTTTGTTTGTTTGCTCGTATCTGGCGGGCATAGCATGATAGTAGATGTTCAAGATAAGGAAAGGTATCAAATAATTGGACAATCTCAAGATGATGCTGTTGGAGAAGCATTTGATAAGGTAGCTAAATTACTTGATTTACCTTACCCAGGAGGACCATATATTGAAAAGTTAGCTGAGAAAGGAGATTCAAATTTTTATAATTTTCCAAGACCTATGATCAAAAGTGATAATCTAAATATGAGTTTTAGCGGTTTAAAAACCTCAGTTTTATATACAGTAAAAAAATTAACTAATTTAAATCAAAAAACAAAACAAAACATTGCAGCATCTTTTCAAAAAGCTGTGACAGATGTTTTGATTTCAAAAATTAAAACATCAATTCAACAAACAAGGAGAGATCAAGTAATAATTGCCGGTGGAGTTGCTGCAAATAAATATATAAGAAATGAATTTAAGACTCTTGAAAATGAAATGTCTATAAAGACATATTTCCCGCAATTAAAGTATTGTGGTGATAATGCAGCAATGATAGCATTTGTAGGATCAATGAAGAGCCATGGAAAAAGTCGAAGCAATAAATCAAATGTTAGAGCAAGATGGCCTTTAGATGATTTGTAACAATGAAAGATGTAATTTATATAAAAGATTTAAGGATAAAAACAATTATAGGAATTTTTGATTGGGAAAGAGAAACCAAACAAGAAGTTAGTATTGATATTGAATTTCCTTTTGATTGCAAAAAGGCGGCTGCAACCGACTCCATTGAAGATACATTAGACTACAAGAAAATATGTAAAGCTGTAATTAAATTTGTTGAAGAATCTTCATTTCAGCTTCAAGAATCTCTTGCTGAAGGAATAGCTTGTTTGATACAGGAAGAATTTAAAGTTGAAGCTATTAAATTGAGAGTATCAAAACCTGGTGCGCTTAGAGGTGCTGAGGATGTGGGGTTAATTATTCATAGATAATGAAATATTTTTTATCAATTGGTAGCAATATTGATGCTGAAAAAAATTTAGATTTTGCATATAAAGAGCTTAAAAATATTCTCAAGAGGATTAAATCTTCATCCATTATTAAAACTAAAGCCGTAGGCTTTGACAGTGATGATTTTTTAAATTCAATAATATCTGGCTTTTCAAATGATACTTTTGAGGAACTTAATACAAAATTAAAGTCGATAGAAGATAAGTCTGGAAGAGATAGGAATATGCCAAAATTTAGTGCAAGAACACTTGATATTGATATAGTTTTGCAAATTAGTGATGATGAGGAAATATTATTTGAAAGTGATGAAGTTCAAAAATATTCTTTCGTATCCGAACCTTTAAAAGAATTACTTTAAAAAGTTTTGTTCAATAGTTGCCCATGCTGCTTCAGATAATGGATAAACTGTCATTCCTCTTTCTTCCGCATGTTTGCTAGCAGCTGTACCATCTCTAACTCTACCCAAAATACCCTGACAAATAGCAGCAATTTTAAACATATTAAATGCCATATAGAATTCCCAGTTCGCTGACAAGTCTTTACCAGTACTTTCAGAATACATATCTCTGTATTCTTGTTCATTTGGCACGCCAAGTTCTTTTAATTTTGCATGATCATAGTATGCTTCTTGTGTCCTCCAAGTTAGACAGTGATAGCTGAAATCAGCTATCGGATGACCTAAAGTGGAAAGTTCCCAGTCGAGAACTCCCATAATTTTATTATTTTTTAAAATCATATTATCCAAGCGATAGTCCCCATGCACAATAGTAGTTTCATCATCATCTGGGATATTCTGAGGCAACCACTCAATTAAGTTATTCATAGCTTCTATATTGTTAGTTTCTGATGCTCGATATTGTTTTGACCATCTAGCAACCTGTCTTGCTACATAATTCCCAGGTTTTCCGTAATCTTCAAGACCAATATCTTTATAATTAACACTATGTAGTTTGACTAGCGTATCATTTTTATTTTTATAAATTTGAATTCTATCTTCCTTTGAGACTGATGGAATCATTGGATCCCAAAAAAGGTCACCATCCAGGAAATCCATAACAAAAAAAGTTGTTCCAGCTACTTCTTGATCTTCACATAGTCCATAGGTTTTTGGAACGGCAACATCTGTCTCATACAAAGCGGTAATTACTTTATATTCTCTATCTACAGCATGAGCCGATGGAAGAAGTTTTCCAGGCGGCTTTCTTCTTAGAACAAGATTTTTTTCATCTGTAATAATTTTATATGTAGGATTTGATTGCCCTCCTTTAAATTGTTTAATTGCCTTGATTTTTCCTGCACCTGGAACATGGGCATCAATCCAGGGTTGTAATTTTATAAAATCAATTTTAAGACCTTCATCAACTTCTTTAGTTCCAGAGTACTTTGCATCATCAAGAACTTTACTTGCATCTTTCATAAAGACCTTCCTCCATCTACTTTGATTATTTGTCCAGTAATATAATCAGAGTAAGCTAAAAATTTTACTGCTTCCGTAATATCTTTTTCAGAACCCATTCTCTTGGCAGGTATATTCTCAATAACTTTATTTTTTTGTTCTTCGCTCCATATTACATCAGGTGGTTCTAACATTGCACCTGGTGCAACAGCATTTACTTTTATATTTGGCGCTAACTCTCGAGCAAGACCTTTTGTGATTGCCTCTAAGCCAGCTTTCGCAGCAGAATATATAGAATAATTTGGAACACCTTTGACCAAGTTAGTATCCGTTATGTTAATGATTGAACCATTTACTGCTTTAAGATTTTCTTTTAGACCTTGTATCAAAAACAAAGGCCCCTTGAGATTACTACCAATTAATTTATTCCAATGTTTCTCTGAAATTTCTTCAATAGGGGTGGGATAAAAAGTAGAGGCATTATTAACTAGTAAATCTATGGAAGGATACATATCAATAACTTTATTTATTATTCTTGTGACATCTTCAGCAATATCTAGATTTCCTTGAACTGTTTTAGCGCTATCTGGATTGGTTGAATTAATTTGAGATGCTAATTCATCTGCTTCTTTTTTTGAGGAGTTGTAATGAATAATTATATTCCAGCCAAGATCGCTAAATGCAAGTGCTATGTCTCTGCCAATTCTTTTAGCTGCCCCTGTAATGAGTATTGTTTTATTCATTTGCATTTATTAATAATTTTTTCATATATTTTATTCTTTTCTACTTCAATTTTATCATTTGAGTATTTAGATAGTTTAGAGAAGTCATTTTTTTCAATTTCATTGATGATTTTATCAATGAATTCACTGACTTTTTTTATATTAGGCAGCGTGTTTAGCATTTTTATAAGGTTAGAGTCTCTTTTAAAATTAATTTTTTTAAGAATATTGATTAAATCATTTTTACTGCTCTTTGAAATATTTGAAATGTTTTGAAGAAGCATAGTTGCATTTTTATAATCATTTGATATCGGAAATTTTGTACCTAAACTAAAATTATTATTCATCTGAAGTTCTGACCACCTAACCAAAGGATTTATATGGCTATCACATATAGGTATTGTTAGATCTATAAAGTATGGTTCCTTTAGATCAAGATCAATAATCTTTTGAAAATAATTATTAGGATTGGGGTTATTAATAGCTTTTAATGTTTCGGCCCAAACTCTATCAGCTGATAATTGAATAATTTCTCCTGAGGCTACTATTTTATTTATACAATCTAATGTAGATTTATTAATAATAAAGTCTTGTAAATGATTATATGAAAAAAATCTCGCTAATCTTATTGCTCTTAACGGGTCTTCATAGAAAGCGTTAGTTACGTGTTTGAATAGCTTATTTTTCAGATGATTTTGACCATCAAAAGGATCAATAATATTACCGTACTTGTCTTCCGCCATTGCATTAATAGTAAAATCCCTTCTTGATAAATCTTCTTCTAGTGTCACATCTTTTCCATAATAAAATGTAAAACCTTTATAGCCAGTTCCTGACTTTTTCTCAGTCCTAGCTAATGCATACTCTTCGTTTGTTTCAGGATGCAAAAAAACAGGAAAATCTTTGCCTATTGGTTTGTAACCTTTTGAAATCATCTCATCTGGAGACGAACCGACAACAACCCAATCAGTATCAATAGCTTTTACGCCAGCCAAAGAATCTCTTACCGCGCCACCAACTTTATATATCTTCATCTTTTCTTTACATGAAATAGTTTTTCATCTTCTAATCTTATCGCTGTAAGCTTATTTCCCCAAACACACCCCGTATCTAATCCAATTATATTTTTTAATTTTGTTTTGCCCTCAAGTGCAGCCCAATGACCAAAGATGATCTTTTCATTATCTTTTAAATTATTTTTTGTTTGTTCAAACCAAGGTATATGATCTCTTTCTGGTGATAGATCTTTTTTCTTAAGTTTTAGTGCACCTTTTTTGTTTGCAAATCTCATTCTAGTAAAGTAATTAATTATTAATCTTTGTCTTTTGTATTTTTTTAGTTTTGGATTCCATAAGTTTGGGGTATCTCCCCACATATTTTTTAAAAGATTAAAAGAGTCATTTTTAATTGAAAATTTAATTTCATTTGATAGTTTTCTTGCAGTACTAAAGTCCCAAATAAAAGGAATTCCAGCATGAACTATCCAATAAGATTTTTTGTTGATTTTTACATTCAACAATAATGGCAATCTTTTTAACCATTTATTAATTTCTTTAAGATTGTCAGCTTCAAGAATTTTTTTTAGAGACTTATTTCTTTTTTTGTGTTCAATTAAATACAAAAGGTAAAGATCATGATTGCCTAAGACAGCTTTTACAGATTTTTTATTTTCAAGACAGAAATCTAGTACCTCAAGTGATTTAGGACCTCTATTAACAAGATCTCCAGCAAAAATTAGTTTATCTTTTTTTGAATTAAATTTAATTTTTTTGCAAAGTTTTATTAGTTCATCAAAGCAACCTTGAACATCTCCAACTACATAATGAGCCATTAAACCGAATATTCCCTAGCAAGATTAATAAAATTATTAAGAGAAATTTCTTCCGGTCTTTTAGTGGGATCGATATTCATTCTCTCCCAGTTTATGTTCAAGCTTTTAAGATTATTTTTAATATTTTTTCTTCTTGAGATAAAAGCTAAGTCTATTATCTTAAAGAGATTATTCTTTATAACTAAATTAGCGGCAATGTTTTTCTTTGGAAGTAGCCTAATAAAGCTAGAATTTACTTTTGGTTTAATATCAAAGGCATCAGGAGGAACATCAAATAATATTTCGCTATCAAAGAATGCTGAAATTTTCATTGCTAGTTTACCCCAATTCTTTGTGGCTACATGTCCTATGATTTTTTCAGCTACTTCTTTTTGAACCAAAAAGTGCATATCAATAATATCCTCCGAACTATCAAGAAGTTTTAAAATAATTTGAGTAGAGATATTGTAGGGCAGGTTACCTATAATTCTTAGATTGCTTCCACATATTTTGTATTTGAGAATATCCTCATTAATAAAATCGAAGTTAGCGGGACCATTGAATTTCATTTTTAAGAATTCAATATTCTTGTGGTCTATATCAATACCAAGAATTTTAATATCTTTCATATTTATCTGATTTGTAAGCGCGCCTAGTCCAGGACCGATTTCTAGAAAATTATCTAATTCTTTAGCAGCTATAACTTCTCCCATTTGAATTAATATTGCAGGATCTTTTAAATAATTCTGAGCAAATTTCCTTCGGGTGTTTCTATAAATCATTGAATTAATTTTGTTGCAGTTTTAATTGCTAGCTCAAGAGAAGAAGTATCTGATTTTTTCGTTCCTGCAATATCAAGAGCTACTCCGTGATCGACTGAAGTTCTTATAATTGGAACACCAAGAGTAATATTAATTGAATTACCAAAACTAAGAGTTTTAAGAACTGGCAAAACTTGATCATGATACATTCCTAAATAAGCATCTGTTTCTTTTAAATTTTTTTGCGAAAAAGCTGTATCAGCTGAAATAGGCATGGATACATTTATTTTATTTTTTTTTAATATCTTGACGGCCGGCTTTATATGATTGATTTCTTCTGTACCTATTTTCCCATTTTCACCAGCATGTGGATTAAGACCCAATATTTTTATACACGGATTTTTAATATTAAATTTTGATCTTAATTCATAATCGAGGATTTTGACTTTATTAATTATTGAATTCTTGGTAATGTTTTTTGCAACATCTTTTAAGGGGATATGAGTAGTAGCCAAAGCAACTTTTAATTTATTAGATGCGAGCATCATAAGTACATCATTACTATTGGTAATTTTTTGAATATATTCTGTATGCCCTATAAATTTTGGATCTATTGAAATTAGAGTTTCTTTATTAAGAGGTCCGGTAACAAGCGCTACTTTTTTTAGATCATGCGCTTGTTTTATTCCGTATTTGAGGTTTTCTAAAACATATTCCGCATTATTTTTTGAAAGTTTGCCAGCTTCAGTTTTCTTACAAGTGATTACTTTAATAACATTTATGCAATTTGGTTCATTAATTAGAGAGTTATCGAGCGAATTAATCTTATTAATTTTTAATTTCTTATTGAGAAGAACAGATCTATCATGAAAAAGTTTAGGATCTCCAATTGCAATAATTGGCACTTTAAAATTTTTCCAAGTTTTCGATGTCGCTAATTTTATTATGAGATCTGGACCAATCCCAGCTGGCTCTCCTGGTGAATAAAATATTTTTTTCAATCTAATTCTTTGAACTCTACAAAAGCTTCAGCACGCATTGTCCTTAGGGTATTTTCAAGCTCTTGATCAAATTTTCTTGCATATAAAATGTTATAAGCTCTATCTTCAATTAGTTTATCAGTTAATTCAAAACTTCTTTTACCTAAAACTTCAAGAAAATGAAACCCAAATTCAGTTTCAAAGATTTCAGATATAACGCCAATATCAGACTCCGTCATTGTTTTTTCAAATTCAGTTGCAAGCACTCCTAGACCAAGCCAACCAAGATTCCCTCCTAATTTTGCTGAACCTGGATCTTCTGAGAATTCATCTGCTAAAGACTCAAAGTCTTCTCCATCTATTATCCTTTGTCTGATTTTCATTAACTCATCTTTTGTTTCTTGTTTATCTCTTATAGTTGAAGGTATAAGCAAAATATGTCTAGCCTCCCACTGATCCTCAAATTGAACAAATTCACCTCTTTTGTCTTCTAATTTAAGAATATGAAAACCTGAACCACTTTCTAAAGGACCAGAAATAAATCCTACTTGTTTATTTTTCAATGAGTTTTCGAACAATTCAGGCATATCTGAGATCCTTCGCCAATTTATTATCCCTCCATTAGCTGCATTTGAACTAATTGAAAATTCTTTAGCAAGTTCAGCAAAATTACTGTCTTGATTAATTAGATCAATTATTTGATTGGCGGTTGCAAGATTTTTAACCAGTATTTGCCTAACTAAAAGTTCTGGCTGAAGAGCAGATAATGATTCATCAGTTGCCAAGAAAGCTTGAAATTCTTTTTCAGTGATATCAATATTAGAATTTACTCTTCCTCTTTGTACTCTTTGAATTCTCATTTCTCTGCGCATATCTTCTCGCAGTTTTTCATACGAGTCATCATTGCTTTCAATAAATGTTATAAATTCTTCAAGTGTCATTTGGTTATTAGCAGCTAGTCTACTCATAGTTAAATTTAATTCAGCATCGCTAATTTTTACACCGGCTCTGTCAGCCATTTGAAGTTGCAATTCTTCTATAATTAATTTTTCACTTATTTGTTCTAATAAGACTTCTTCTGGGGGCACTTGTAAATTTTGTTCTAAATATCTCATTTGAATATCTTGAAGTGAATTTTGTATTTGTGATTCCATCACAACCCCATCATCAACAATGATTGCAATTCTATCTAGAACTTCAATTTTTGCTGATACTTCGTATGTTATTAGAATTGTTAGAATTGCAAATATTTTTTTCATTTTCTTAATTATAAAAAATAGAATTATTCATTAATTTATACATTTTTTCAAAAGAAGAGTTTAAGCCTTTTAATTCAAATGAAAAATTTAGTCTCCCTTTATCTTCAATACTTATTATATTATCCCATGCCTCATTTAGATACATATATGTATTGTCTTCAAAGCCCTCTAAATATCTAGAGTAACTTCTATCAGATGCAGTAATTTTTAGTTTTAAGCAGCAATTTTCATAACCAATTCCGAAAACTGACTCAATTTTTCTATTTAAATCATCATCGTTTTTAATTTGAGCAATTAAACTAATATTATTATTAATATTAAAATTAGCATAAGCTTCTGAGTAACTCAGTTTGAGATCAAAGTCTCCTGACATTTTTGAATAACGTTTTGCATATCCAACAGAGCCATTTTCAAATATATGTTTGAAAGTTATTCCTCCCATTGGAATTGTATTTGCTTCTTCTGAGTAACTAGTATACGACATCAGCATAGTCTTTTTATTTGGCATCCATTTGGTCATTAGCATTATTGGATCTTCGTCCATAGAAATATTCATGTGAGACATTTTAACCATATTCATTGACTGCATATTTATCATTGGCATAAGAGCTGGATTGGGATAAGAGCTATCAAGCCATACCTCTCGATCAGCTAAGTAAAACTTTTTAGATAAGCTTATTGAAAATTTATCCATACTCATGACTCTTTTTTTATATTTTAAGTTTAGGACATAAAATTTTTGGTCTCCAATTCGATCCATACCAGAAAAACGCTCTAAATTAGAAATTTGATTCATCATAGAAATTTTAGTTGTATCAAAAACTGGATTCATATCTTGATTTTTGTATCCAACGTAACCTAGCGATATTCTTGGTTCTAGAGCGTGTGTAACCATATTATTTTTCTTTATGTATATAGAACTAATATCAATTTTTGCGTTTGGCACAATAACTGATTTGGTATTTATGGTTTTATCATCAAGTTTATAATTGATAGATTTAATCCCAAAGATTGATCTTAGACTTAGACTCTTGTAATGAGATAAGTTAGAAATTGAAAGATTGGAGAAAATTCTCGAACCTTCAATTGGATCTTTTACGGATGAAAGAAAATAACCACTTTCTTGATTCATGCCAAGGTATCCATGAATATTTTCAGCTTTAAAATTTGAAAAATTTATAGTCTGTTTTAATAAGAAATTGTTAAAATTTTTACGATAGGTAATATCGATTGAAGGTGTTTTTTTGTAGCCATTTGTTAGTATTGGATTGAGAGCTTGGAAACCTTGATGCATGACTCTGATATCAAAATTTTTAAATGAACCATTAATTGAAATATTCTGATTTAGGTTTTGCTCTCTTTCAGATCCTATAGAAGTAATTTCACCTGACAAATCTCTTAAAACAAGACTGTCAGAAGTTTTTGACCAATCTACATTTACCCAAAATTTATTTATCTCACCAATGTTATCGTTTAACTTAAAACCCCATCTTCTACTTGCAAGCTCTGGGTAGTAATCCGAATATTTTTTGTCATTGTTAAAGTATATAAGATCAAAATTTCTTAAATTCTTTCTGTTGCCATGAACTTTTCTGATATTACCCTCTATACCAAATCCTCTGTCTGAGATATTTCTTGCTGCAATAGTAATATCTGAATTCTTAGAAGTAACCTGATAATATGGGACTGTAAAATCTAATCCATCAGAAGAAAAAGAAACTGTTGGCTCTAAAAATCCTGAAGTTCTTTCTTTAGAAGTGGAGAAGGGTAAATATGGTAGTTTCAAAATTGTTGTATCATAAATTTTTACTTTTACCTTTTTAGCGTAACCTCTTTTTGATTGATTGTTTATTGAAATACTGTCAGCAGTTAGGATCCATCCTTTCTTTGGATCAAAACATGAGCTCATTGAAGCCTCTTTAAATTGTATTTTATTGTCAAGACTGCCATTAAGTTCTTTAAAGTTAAATTTAAGATTTCTATTCACAAGAAAAACTTCTCCTTCAGAAAGCTCAAGCTTATTTTTTTCTCTGTCAAAAGAACCTTCTTCTGCAAACAAAAAATAATCTTTTAGAGATAGATATCCTTTTCTTCTAAATTGAACCGACCCTTTATCTTGATCTACCCTTGCTTTACCTGCTTCTAATATACCTTCAGGAAAATCAATCTCTACATTTCCATTGAGTATTAAAACTTGGTTATCGGTTACTTCAAATTTATCAGATTTTATATCAAGATCATCTATGTCATTTACAGATCCAAGATATGGTCTATAAAAGAAGCATACATTATTATTAAATTCTTCTAGATTTTTTTTTATTATCATGTCTTTTTCTAATATATTGCTTACAGTATTTCCACAAAAGACAATCGATAAAGCTATTAAAAGGCTCCTAGTAATTTTTAACATTTTCATATTTTATACTTCTTATGGTTTGATAAGGTTTTTTTAAAAAAGTTCTATCTTTTTTTTGACTGAATATAATATTCTAGGTAATGCATGTGATCTTTTCCAAAGAAAATTTCATCATCGACAATGAATGTAGGAATTCCAAATGCTCCTTTTTCTACCGCCCATGATGTGTTTTCAATTAATTTGTCTTTGTATTTCTGCTCATTCATCATTTCAAATATCACATCATAATCTATTTGAGATTCCTCTAAAGCTATTTTAAGGATAGCTTCATCTTGAATATTTAAATCTTTTTCCCACATGGCTGACATAGTGCATTCTACATAGTCTTTTAATATGCCTAATTCCTTCGCAGCCACAGCTCCTCTTTGTATATTTAAAGAATTTTGAGGAAAAGTAGTGTTATTTTTAAATTTATTTATGTTGTGAGTTTTAATAAAACGATTCATTTCATTAAAAAAATAATCCGTTTTATTTTTAACATTTTGATTGGCTATAAGTGGAGGCTTGTTGCCAGTTAGCTTAAATATTCCTCCAGCAAGACATGGAATGTAATTAAAAATTACATCATTTTTTTCTTCAAATTTTGGAATAACCTTATGGGCCAGATAGCCGTTAGGAGTTGCTACATCATATATAAAATCTATTTTCATTTGTACTCTTTTTATTGTTAAGTAAAATATTAAACACTCATGAAAGATTTTTCAAAATATTCTGCGATTATAATTGGAGCTGGTGATGCAACAGGAAGCTCTTTATCAAAAAAATTTGCAGCTCAAGGCTATAAGGTATGTGCAGCAAGAAGACCAAGAAATATAGAAAAGGTAAATTTATTATCACAGCAAATAATTGAATGTGGTGGATGGGCAAAAGGTTTTGGAGTTGATGCAAGAAATGAAGAGGAAATACAGAAATTTTTTAAAGAGGTTGAAGAAACTATTGCACCAATTGATGTCGTGATTTTTAATATTGGAGCAAATGTTTATTTTCCTATCGAAGAGACCACATCAAGAGTTTTTAAAAAAGTTTGGGAGATGGCAGCATATGCGGGCTTTTTGTGCGGCAAAGAGGCAGCTAGATATATGAAAGAACGCAATAGTGGAAGTATATTTTTTACAGGTGCAACTGCATCAATTAGGGGAGGTTCGGGATTTTCAGCATTTTCTAGTGCTAAATTTGCATTAAGAGCAGTTAGTCAAAGCTTAGCCAGAGAGTTAGGTCCTCAAGGAATTCATGTTACACATTTTATAATTGATGGGGCAATAGATACTGAATTTATAAAAAACACTTTTCCTGATATATATGCGCTAAAAGACAAAGATGGGATACTGCAACCAGATGCTATTGCAGAGGCCTACTGGTTTGTTCACTCTCAACACAGAAGTTCATGGACTCATGAATTAGATCTTCGTCCATATATGGAAAAATTTTAACTAATAGAATTCAAAAATTTTTCGAGCAGGATATTTACTTGATCTGGAGATTCTTCTTGAGTCCAATGTCCAACATTTTCAAGAATTTCCAATACTCTCATATCTTCGTAATGACGTTCAAATAAAAGTTGAAAAGACTCTTTAATATTAATATTACTTGGAATTGAAAATGCTCCAGCTCCAGAACCGCTTAACATGAAATTCACTGGATCCATATCGCCAGTTATAAAACATGAAGGGTGAGAAATTTTTTTAGGACCTATTTTAGATAACTCTTTGAAATCAATATCTTGAGCCCTGTATCTGTTTAAAGGGCCTCGCATGCCACTAGCTTTAAATTCATCCACATAAAAAGAAATTTCTTTTTTGGTAATCCAATCAGGATAAGAGTCAAATTTAGGTAAATTATCTAAAAACCCTGAATTTTTATTTTTCTTATATTTGACATTATTTTTATTTTCTAACAAAAATTTCATACCTCTGCTATCAGATGAAAAATAGCCTAGCTCAATTGTTTTTTGCATATCTGCTTCTAGTTCTTTTTCAGCAATTCCTTCATTTAAAAAATAGAGCTGATAGAAATATTTATCTTTGTATATTGTTTTCCATAAATCCAATTGCGACTGTTCTCCAACAGACCAGTATGGTACAGATAATCCAGCAACTGCAATTACTGATTCAGGATAAATTATTGATGTTGTCCATACTATTGGCGCACCCCAATCATGACCTATCAATATAGCTTTTTTATAACCTAAGCCTTTAATAACAGCTTCTATATCAGAAGATAATTTTAATATTGTATATTGATCAATATTGTGAGGTTTTGATGATTTGCCATATCCTCTTTGACTTATGGCTGCAACTTTAAAGCCTAAAGAAGTTAAAAAAGGTATCTGATGTCTCCAACTAAACCAACTTTCAGGCCAACCATGAACAAGAACTATCAGGGGCCCATCGCCTTCTACATAGGTTGCTATTTCAATTTCTTTATTTTTGATTAAAATAAATTCCATAATAGATATAATAACAGACTATGAATACACTAAAAGATAAGGTTATTTTTATATCCGGTGGTAGCAGAGGGATAGGTCTTGCTATGGCTAAAAAAGCTGCAAAGGATGGTGCAAAAATTGCAGTTGCTGCTAAAACAGCAGAACCGCATCCAAAACTACCTGGGACCATTTACACAGCTGCAGAAGAAATTATAGATTCTGGAGGTGACGCACTTGCAATTATTTGTGATATTAGAAATGAAGACAATGTCAGAGATGCAATTAATAAAACGGTAGATCATTTTGGAGCCATAGATATTTGCATCAATAACGCATCTGCAATCCAGCTTACAAACGTAACAGATACTGAAATGAAACGATATGATCTTATGCATCAAATTAATGGAAGAGGCACATATATGGTAAGCAAGTTTTGTTTACCTCATCTAAAAAAATCATCTAACGGACATATTTTAAATCTCGCTCCACCATTAGATATGCATCCAAAATGGTTTTCAGGAACCGTAGCGTATACTATGGCTAAATATACTATGAGCATGTGTGTTCTAGGCATGGCTGAAGAATTTAAAGAGTTTGGTATTGCAGTTAACGCACTTTGGCCAAGAACAGCCATAGCGACAGCTGCAGTGAAAAATCATCTTGGTGGAGACGAAATAATGAGGCTTTCACGTAATGTTGATATCATGGCTGACTCTGCCTATGAAATTTTAATTAAAGACTCAAAAGAATTTACAGGAAACTTTTGTATTGACGATTTAGTTCTTTATGAATCGGGAGTTAGAGACTTCACCAAATACGCATCAGTTCCATTTAATGAATTAATGCCTGATTTTTTTGTTCCTGAAGATACTCCACTACCAGAGGAAATTAAGAATAGCTAGTTGAAAGAAAACGAAGTAATAAAGCTTAGCAGGAAATGTAATTTTCTCGCCACTGAAGCAGTTCCTTTGAAACTTGAAGCAAGTGGTCGAGAATATTGGAGGATTTCAAATGAAAGTGAGTCGTTAGTTCTATGTTATTTAAATCCTTCATCAGGAAATCATTTGGATTTTCTTAAAATATCGAATTTATTGAAAGCTAACGATATTAATACAACAGACATTATTCATCATAATGCTGATATTGGTGTCACCCTTCAAAAAGACTTAGGTGACGATGATCTACTAACTATTTTTAATGAGGCAAATAAGCATGACTTGTTAAAACGATCATTGGATTTACTAGCTAAAATTCAAGGATTGCCTCAAGATGAGATTCCTAAATTAACTCATGAAGATATGGTTGATCAAATGAATCTTTTTATAGAGACTTTTTGCATTAATTTTCTAGAAGTTAATCCAGACAATTCAATTAATGATTTAATTCTTTTAACATTAGAAAATATAAAGAAACAACCTCGGGTTAATTGTCATTTTGATTTTGAAAGACGTAATCTTATTCTCCATCAAGATCAAATCACTATAATAGATCATCAGGATATGAAGATCGGACCACTTGGAATAGATCTTTCTGGGCTATTAGTTGACCATTATTATCCTGTTAATTTTGAAGATGTTAGTCTAATGCTTGATTACTTTTCAGAGCAAATTAAATTTAGATATAATTCTGAAGAGCTATTATATTTTTTAAGATGGGGGTCTATACAGAGAAATATGAGAATTTTAGGCACATTAGCAAATTTACATTTAAAACATAACAGAAGTTTCAGGCTAAAAGATTTACCTATGATACTTTCAAATCTTGAATATATGATCCCCGACAATCATGAATCTAAATTCTTTATTTCTAAAAAATTAAAACCACTTCTTAGTGAAAAAATATTAAAATCATGAAAGCAATGATTTTGGCTGCGGGATTCGGAAAGAGGCTTGCACCTATTACAGACACTATTCCAAAACCACTCATAAAGGTTGGTAATATGTCATTGATAGATAGAAATATTAATTATCTTGTTCGTAGTGGTTTTTATGAAATTATAATTAATGTGTCTCATCATGCTGATCAGATTATTAATCATGTAAACGAGACTTTTTCTGAATTAAATATTTTATTCTCAAAAGAAAACAGACCTCTCGGAACTGGAGGTGGAATCTTTAATGCTCTAGATAAAATTGGCGAAGATCCATTTCTTTTAATTAATGCGGACATATTGCATCAAATTGATCTTAAAAATTTACCTAAAGAGGTTAAAGCTGCTCATTTGGTAGGAATTAATAATCCAGATCACAATCCGCAAGGTGATTTTAATATTAAAGATAATATTGTTGAGGTTCATGAAGATAAAAATGATCAAACATGGACAGGAGTGTCGATAATCAATCCAGTAATTTTTAAAGATAATTATTTTGATGAACCGATTTTTAACTTATGGGACTCAGTTTTACCGCATTATATTGAACAAGGAGATGTAACAGGTGAAGTCACAACTGATCCATGGATTGATGTTGGAACTCATGAACGTTTAAAACTAGCTAATAGTGTTTATAATGTTGAATAATTATGAGTGAAAAAAATTACATAATAGCTCCCTCAATCTTAGCTTCAGATTTTGCAAGGCTTGGTGATGAGGTAAAGGATGTTTTAAGTGCTGGAGCAGACTGGATTCATTTTGATGTGATGGATAATCATTATGTACCAAATCTTACAATCGGACCTATGGTTTGCAAGGCACTTCGTGACTATGGTATCAAAGAATTTATCGATGTTCATTTAATGATTGATCCTGTTGATGATTTAGCTCAAAGTTTTATAAAGGCAGGCGCAGATCTTATAAGTTTTCATCCGGAATCATCTAAACATATTCATAGATCAATTCATGCAATTAAAGATAAGGAGTGCAAAGTAGGGCTTGTATACAATCCTGCAACCCCATTGCATACTTTAGAAAACGTAATTGATGATATTGATCTTGTTCTAATAATGAGCGTTAATCCAGGATTTGGAGGACAGTCTTTCATACACAGCTCTCTAGAAAAAATTTCTAAAGTTAGAAAGATGATTGATGACTCTGGAAAAGATATTCGTCTTGAAGTTGATGGCGGTATTAATAAAGATACTATTGGTTTGGCATCTAAAGCAGGCGCAGATACATTTGTTGCTGGCTCAGCTATTTTTAACACAGAAAATTATGAGCAAACTATATCTGAACTTCGTTCTAAGATTAATTAAATATTCTTGTTTATTATT
>Ga0066845_10000263_pt1 | contig 16294 bp, 19 predicted proteins | sample ETNtaG_31_FD_65488 | JGI IMG/M metagenome (GOLD analysis project Ga0066845, IMG submission 65488) | Marine microbial and viral communities from oxygen minimum zone, Eastern Pacific Ocean - ETNP201310SV78 | ecosystem: Environmental > Aquatic > Marine > Oceanic | place: Pacific Ocean: Eastern...
GAGCGCGAAGTTTAAACTTTTGTAGTTTACCCGTAGAGGTACGAGCGAGTTCCTCACGGAATTCCACTGAAGTTGGACATTTATAGTGAGCCAAAAGATCTCGACAATGATCAATGAGTTCCTGCTCACTTGTTGAGTTGTCATTTACGACCACTAAAGCTTTTACCGTCTCACCCCACTTCTCATCTGGCACTCCGATTACAGCTACCTCGGCTACAGCAGGGTGAGAAAATAGAGCATCTTCCACTTCAATTGAAGAGACATTCTCCCCACCGGAAATAATCACATCTTTCTTACGGTCAGTGATCGTCACATAATTTTCATCACTTATTGTCGCTCCATCTCCAGTATGGAACCAGTCGTCAGCAAGAGCCTCTTCAGTGGCATCGGGCTGACTCCAATAGCTTTTTAGAACATGATTTGAACGAGCGAGAAGCTCCCCATCTTTACTTGAAGACAATTCAACACCCAAAGCAGGGGCTCCAGCGCGAGAAAGTTTAACTGCTCGCTCTGCGGCATCAAGGTGGTCCCACTCAGCACGATTTCTATTCATAGTCAAAAGTGGTGCGGTTTCTGTTAAACCATAGATTTGAATGAATTCCCAGTTCAATTCAGTCTCTACTTGTGCGATCAGTTGAGTCGGGGGAGGAGCACCAGCAACCACAATACGCATAACTCCAGCGCCTGGAATTTCTCCATCCCATTCAGCAGCTGCATCAAGAACGGCGGAAATTACCGCTGGGGCCCCGCAAAGCAAAGTGATCTTATGTTTTTCAATACGCTCAAGTATTTCTCGACCATCAACCTTTCTGAGAACTATGTGTTGTCCACCCATTCCAGTCATGGCGTAGGGCATACCCCAACCGTTGCAGTGAAACATTGGAAGTGTGTGTAAATAGACGTCGCGATCAGAAACTCCAGCTTGCCAACCAAAAACAGCGGCATTAAGCCAAATGTTGCGATGGGTCATCTCCACACCCTTTGGACGTGCAGTGGTTCCACTTGTGTAATTGATCGTCGCCGTCGCAGATTCATCGGGAATCCAAGGTTTAGGGGCACCTCCTTCAACAAAAATTTGATCTGACTCTGGCCCTACTACAAATTGATGCTTCACATTAAAAGATCCATGCTCATCAGCTAACTCAGGATCAATGAACAGCACTTCAGCGCCAGAATGATCAAGAATGTACTGAATCTCAGCAGCACTTAATCGGAAGTTAATAGGGACTCCTACTCGCCCAAAAGCACTACTTCCAAATAAGAAAACTAGAAGACGCGCTGCATTATGAGAAACCATGGCAACTCGTGCCCCGGTTTCAAGACCCAGTTCATCAAAGCCAGTGGCCATACCTCTTGAAAGTTCAGCAAGACGTTTGTAGGTAATATCAGGCAGAGGAGAAGCGGGCTGATCCGGTTCATCAATGATCGCGACGCGGTCACCATAAACTCGTTCGGCTCGATCTAAATAATCTGCAATAGTTAGTGGTATCTCCATAGTTCTTGTCCTTATTAGATCTACGGTTGAGTTTTATTTAATAGAAGCGAGAGTAGTCCTATCGTGCGGCGACAGCCATGTTGGGTCTACGCTGGAGAGATAAATAAAGAAAGGCAACTCATGAGTAAGCAAGGTGACGAAACCCTTAAGGAATTTCGTTCCAGTATCGACAACATTGATGCAGCACTTATTTTGCTTTTAGCTGAGCGATTCAAAGTAACTGGCAAGGTCGGAGACTATAAAGCCAAGGTGGGGCTCCCACCTGCAGATCCCGACCGAGAATCTGAACAAATAGAGCGCCTTAGCCGCTTAGCTGATGAAGCCGGTCTTGATCCAGTTTTCTCTGAAAAATTCTTACGCTTCGTCATAGACGAAGTCATTCGCCACCATGAGCAAGCAGGAAGCGGTCAATAAATAGAGAGGATCTCTGTAGTTTTTATCCTGTGACTCGGTAGAGCTTACAAATTAGTTAGCTTCTGCTGCTTCTCTATCTTTAGCTACTTCATCAAGTTCAAGGAACTCTTCACTGGTATCTACCCAGTCTTCAAACTGGATGACACCAATGTCGGTAAACCGATCACGCAACCAACCGTCTCCAGCGTCCAGCAATCCAAGTTTCTTGCAGTTGGGGACGATCTTAGAAAATAACATGCGCTGGAAAACACGGAGTTCATCAGGCATGTCCAGTTGGAATTTAACCATTTCTTCTGTGTCGACTCCCATACGGTGCCAAACTTCTTGTCGCATGAAACGGTCGCGCATTCTAAGTGCAGCTTCGAAAGCAAATTCTTGTCGCTCTCTTAATTCCGCATGAGTCATATCTTCGTAAACCTCTTTCAAAGAAAGAACACCAAAGGCAACATGGCGGGCTTCATCACTCATGACGTAACGAAGCAATTTCTTGAGCAGCGGTTCTTGTGTGGTTTGATGCATGAATCCAAAAGCTGCTAAAGCAAGCCCTTCAACCATGATTTGCATCCCAAGGTAAGTGATGTCCCATCGGCTGTCGTTAATGATGTCATCGAGTAAGAGACCCAAGTGGTGGTTAACTGGGTATCCGATTCCTCCAAGTTTTGTATCAAGGTATTGGGCGAAGACTTCAACATGTCGAGCTTCATCAACTACTTGAGTGGCTGCATAGTATTTAGCGTCGATCCATGGAACGCTTTCAACGATCTTGGCGGTGCAGAGTAATGCGCCTTGTTCACCATGCATGAATTGAGAAAGGCTCCAATTAAATGACTCGATACCTAATTGAGACCATTCTTTCTCACTGAAGTTGCGAAGAGGGGAGTCTGGGTTCTCTTCAAAATATTGTACTTCCATAGGGTCACGAACTGAATTGGCCATAAGTGCTTCTAAATCAACTTCTATTGACCAATCCAGATCAGTTTGACCGTTCCATTGAGAAGTTTTCGCTTTTTCATAAAGCTTGTCTAAAGGCTTCCGTTCACCTTTGTCGTAACCCCAGGTAAAGATGGCATCGCAGTTGTCTTCCACCGCGTGCACAAGTGAACTTACATCTGGGTTCCACATCGATATCTCACCGATCCGTTCAGGATCATTTGCGTAGTCGACGAGGTCAAAGGCTTCGTTTGAAGGATTTTCAGTGGTTGTCATTATTTTTCTCCATTTATTTCAGAATCATTTTCATTGGTTGGGGCAAAACTGTTTATTACTCGGTTTATCACGTCGGTCCAAGAATCTTTAGTAGGGAGTTCTTGCCCGAGTAGGCGAGTTACGTTCATGCCGTAGCCGATGGCATGAGCAAGGCGGACAAGAGCGAGGTTGTCTAAGTCTGGGTCAATACTTCCAGACACTTTTCCTGCTTCAATGATTTTTTCAACTTGCTCGTCTTCTTGTGTAGCGAGTTGGTGTAAGACAATTGCTAAATCAGGGTCACGCCTTGCGGCGACAAGAGCTTCTATGAAAATACCGGTACTTTCGTGAAGGTCATCTAGAAGGTGTTCACCAATATCGGCCAAAATATCTTTTGGGGACTGATCGCTGTCTTCTGACCTAAGGATGCGTTCAATTTCAGTAGGGGCGTGATTTTTAACAGCGTCTTGAAGCAGGTCTGCTTTTCCCGTGTATCTACTGTAAATAGCGCCGGTAGTAACGCCAGCTCTGCGAGCTATTTCTGCTACTCCCGCTTGTTCATATCCTTTTTCAGCGAAAAGATCAGCGGCGGCCGCTAGAAGACGATCGGAAAGTTCACTACTTGTTAGATCGTTGGGCTCGGTTTCAACTGTTATTCCTAAGGACATAAAACGATAATAACGATCATTATCCATGAATACAAGGCAAGATTAGATAAAAATATAAAAGTTGCTATATAACAAGTAGTGACTTGATTATTAAGGAGTCGTCATGGAATTTGGTGTAAATATTTTTCCTTGTGAATACGGCATTCCGCCTAAAGTCCTTGGACCAGAGCTCGAAGAACGCGGATTTGAATCAATCTGGGTAGCAGAACACAGCCATATACCCAAAAATCGTACTGCTCCTTGGCCTGGCGGCGATGTCCTTCCGCAGATGTATTACGACGCTATGGACCCATTTGTAGTTTTATCAGCGATTGCAGCGGTTACAGAAAAACTGAAAGTAGGAACAGGGATTGCTTTAGTCATTCAACGAGACCCAATTCAAACATCAAAGGAAGTAGCGAGCCTTGATGTTCTCTCAGGGGGAAGAGTCCTTTTTGGGATCGGAGCAGGTTGGAGTCTCGAGGAAATGGAAAACCATGGAACGGACCCAAATCGAAGGTTTGGTTTGATGCGCGAAAGTATCGAAGCTATGAAGTCAATTTGGGCAAACGAAGAAGCCGAGTATCACGGAAGTCAAATTAACTTCGACCCAATTATCTCCAACCCCAAACCGTTGCAGAAACCGCATCCTCCTATACATGTAGGAGGAGTTCTACCCGGTGGACTAAATCGCGCCGTTCGCTATGGAAACGGGTGGATACCTATAGCCGGAAGAGGAGAATTTGATCCGCACGGATGGGTAAAGGAAAGAGATGTAGCTTGTGAAAAAATAGAGCGCGACCCTTCGGAAGTCGAAATATCAATTTATGGAGCGCCTAATAATCCAAAAGTTATAGAAGAACTCCTAGATGCTGGTATCAACAGAGTGGTTTTTGGTTTACCGCCTGAAGGCACAGAACCTGTCATGAAAGTTCTTGACGAACTAACTGAGTTGAAAGAGAACTTCTAATTCATTATGTCTGACCCTGTAATTGAATCGATTATTTCTACAGGAATGAGTTACGAAATAATTGATTGTGACCCCGATTTAGCGGACACAGTTAATTTTTGTGAGCACTATGGCTACCAATTAGAAGAATCAGCAAATGCAATCATGGTTGCCGGCAAGAGTGAGCCAAAGAAATATGTTGTTTGTTTAGTTTTGGCCTCCACTCAAATAGATGTAAATAAAGTCGTAAAGAAAAAACTGAATGTAAAGAAGGCTTCCTTTGCTACTCCGGAAGAAGCCATTGAAATCACTGGGGGAATGACACTGGGGGGTATAACCCCGTTCGGTTTACCAGAAACACTCCCGTTGTGGATAGACAGCAAAGTTATGGAATGCGACAAAGTGATCGTAGGCGGAGGTTCACGAAGTCGAAAAATATATCTCCCGCCAGAAAGTCTCTCAATGCTTACAAATGCAGAAGTAGTTGAAGGACTCGCAAAACCTCGATCTTTGTCTTAGCCAAAAACAAAAGAACCCATTGGCTAACCAATGGGTTTCTTTAAGGGTTGGGCTTACGCACCCTTCATCCTACCTGCGTAGCTAGAAGATCCTCCGCAAGAGCGTCCTTCTGGGCATCAGATAAAGCAATTTCTTCGCTTAATTGCTCAAAATCACAACCAATAGCGATAGGAGGAGAGTCAATGGTGAAAGTTAGATATTGAACTGCAGAAAGGCGATCGTCACCGACTTGTGCAGGATCATATTCTGCATAAACTCGAGAACCGTCAGTCAGGACAAGGTAGAAATGGTTTTGTAAACCTAACCAAGAAGTCAACAACGGTCGTCTCTCGGATTCCTCGGCGATTTCAATTAGTAAGGCGCATCCAAGTTGGCCAGTGTTTCCAAGTAGTCCATTGTAGACATCAAGTTCTTCTTGGATGGAAGATTCACGAACTACCTTTTCCGCACGAGTAATTTCTTGAATTTGATACTTGATTGTTTCATGATTTTCAAAAAGAAATGTCAAATATTGGCCGAGATGGATCCTCCGAGGAGCCTTAATTCTCATTACTTCTTTTCTTATTTCGTCACGGGTCTCTGAATAAGTTTGATAGTCAATTATTTCTTCTCGTTTGACGTGGTGTGGAGCTAAGTTCATATCAATCCTTTATCTCATCAATAGGAGTAGGGAAGCCATCGGCTTCATAAGCACGAGCCAAAATTGTCATCGGATGAAGAGGTTCTTTTTCTGCATGTTGAGCAAATTGTAGGGCGGCTAGAGGGCAGTCTGTCGCCCAAACAGAAGCTTCTTGTGAAGACATTCCATCAAAAGATTTTTTCCCTATCCGAACAGAAACTTCAAATCCCTCAGACTTCATGGCAAAAGTTCCGTCATGGCCACAACATTCCATTGTGGTCATTGGTTTAACCCCAGGAATTTTTCGAAGTAAATCTCTTCCTTTGAATCCAACTGCTTGAGCTCTCAGATGGCAAGGTGAATGGTAGTTAACGGTTTCGGGGGTGGATTTAAAATCGGTATTAAATCGTTCCTCTGAGCGTATTGACCAAAGAAACTCACTTGGATCAGTTACGGCATCAGCGAGGGCTTTTGCATCTTCACGATCGGCATTCTCCACAAGTTCTGGATATTCCTGCCTAAGCATCATTGAGCAAGTGGGGTTAATAGCTACAACTTTTTTTCCTTCGCGCACATGGGGCAACAAACGCGTCAAATTATTCTTCGCTTTCGCTCTTAGCGTTGTTAAGTCACCTGACTCCCATGCAGGCATGCCACAGCACTCCAGCCCACTTTCACAAGAGACATCAACCCCGTTTTTCTCAAGAACAGAAACAGTGTCATGTCCTATAGCTGGCTCATTATTTTCCACATAACAAGTAGGGAAAATAACCACTTCACCGTCTTCAACTGAACGAATGAATCCATGCTTCTTCGCCCATTGTGTGAAAGTTTTTTTAGCAAATCTTGGAAGTTTTTTCTTTTGATGAATTCCAAGAACTTTGTCAAGAAAAAATCGATGTACCTGGCTTCGAGAATTAAGAGAGTTCACAAGTCCTGAAGCCACTCGAGAAAAGCGTGCTAAACGGTCTGGGTCTCCCAATATTCGATCTCGAACATTTGAGCCTTCAACTGCGTATCTTTGCGCTTTATATCGATGAACTAGTTTGGGAAAGTCAAGTTGGAATTCATGATTTTCCCGAACCGTATAAGGGCACTGAACCTCACAAAGTTTGCATTGAAAACATTCATCCATTACTTGAGCAGTCTCTACATCAGTAATTTTCCGAACGTCCCCATCATGCCGATCATCTATGAAAGAGAAAAGTGAAGGAAAGCTATCGCAGTATTTGAAACACATACGGCAGCCGTGGCATATTTCAAAAGTTCTTTCAATCTCTGCGTTTAGAGCCGCGACATCCCAGTAAAGGGCATCTTCGGGATCGTAAGTGATACCTGAAGTAGGTTGATATGAAATGTTTTCAGTCATAACTCGTTAGACGCGAAAGACAGAGTCACTAGAAGTGACAGGGTTTAGTTGCATTAATAACCGTCTAGGTGTTATTAACTAACCTCGTCTAATAAAGATTGGAACCGTCCAGCATGAGCTTTTTCAGCTTTAGCTAGTGTTTCAAACCAATCAGCAATTTCTGCGAAACCCTCATCGCGAGCAGTGCTAGCCATGCCTGGGTACATCTCTGTGTATTCATGAGTTTCCCCAGCAACAGCAGCTGCGAGGTTCTCCATTGTGTCACCTATTGGAAGACCAGTAGCAGGGTCACCAACTGTCTTAATGTAATCAAGATGTCCGTGCGCATGTCCAGTCTCGCCTTCGGCGGTATCGCGGAAATTTCCAGCGATATCTGGGTATCCCTCTACATCTGCAACTTTTGCAAAATATAGATAACGACGGTTTGCTTGAGATTCGCCAGCAAAGGCTGCCTTGAGGTTCTCAAGGGTTTCACTATCGGCAAGATTCATGATTTCTCCTCAATATTTTCCCAACTTTTCCCAACTAAGAGAAAGTCTTAGCCAATCAAATCTTATCTTGTATTAGATCAAGAAGTACTCTTGTTCTAGGTTCCATATACCGGAGTTTCTGGTCCAACTAACTCTTTGAAGATCGCCAAGATTTCTCCTGATTCAGCATGTCTTCCAGTTTTATGTTTTGAATAAATAGTTGTTCCGTCTACTTCAACGTCAAAAATTCCCTTGTCTCCACAAATAAGGGAGAGGTTAGTAATAACGTTCTGGTAATTCGAAAGAAGGTCGTTAGCGGCGCTCACGGCGTGCTGCGAATAATCTCACGGCACGCAGTAGGTAATTTTGATTTGATAGTCACTCATAAAATTAGGTTAGCCGCGCTCCTGCTATCAGAAGGGCATCGGAGACAACTTCCATGCTGGCGGGAAGACTTCTAAAAGGTTCACCATCTGCTCTAAGTTCTCCTAGAGCTTCAATGGTGACAGAGCGAGCACGGAACATTGAAACTTCTGCAGCGTCGACATGTTTTCCTTTACGAATTTTCCCAAATAAATAAAGGAGTCTGGCTCTACTGACTTCGCCTAAAACACAGATATCAAGAATCCCGTCCGAAGGGTTAGCCTCTGGACAAATTTTCATCCCACCTCCGAAATATGGAGTATTGGCAACAGTTAAGGCCATTGCATCTATTTCTATTTCAGTGTTATCAATGGCAAGTTTGTAACGCGAAGGTTCTAGTTTCTTGAGTTCTGCCAACGTTGCGATGGTGTATCGCGATTTGCCCTTTGGGAATTGCATAGAGTTAGCACGTGAATTGACCTGCGCAGGGAATCCCGCGATGCAACTAGTCATAAAATACTGCGAGCCACTCTTGATTAGATCAATGGCGATCGGATCTTCTAAACACCGATCTACAGATTCTTCTATGTTCTGATTTGAGATATTCAGAGCTTTAGCGGCATCGTTGCCAGTGCCTAAAGGGATTAGCCCCAGTGTTCGTCCGGTTTCAACTGTTGCGTTGATGGCATAATGAAGAGACCCATCTCCTCCAACGACGATAATTCGCTCTGCGTTTGATTCGGAAACAACCCTCTTTGTTTCTTGTAAAGAATTCGGTGAAAGCACTTCAATAGAATGTCCGTGAAAGTCAAAGCGATTCATAATTTGTTCAAGATGCTTTGACGCCCTCCCAGACCCGGCGGAACTGTTTAAAAGAAGGGCTATGACGCTTTTCATAATGTCTCCTTTCTTGTCTATAGATAAACTTGAGTTATGGATAGAAACATAAAACTTCGACTCTCGTTACTGGCCTCTATCGTAATTCTTGCACTAAGTAGTTGTGGTGGTGGAACCACTGCAACACAGTCCACTTCAGAACCATCAGACGGAGTTGTTCGAGTCATCGCGGATGACACCCAGAAATTTGATCAAGAGCGTTACACCGCATCCCCGGGTGTGGTTGAAATTGAATACATATTAGATGGCTTTCAAGCCCACAACCTGCTGATCGAAGGTTACGAAGAGGACCTCGTACTTGAAGTAGAGAATGGTGAAACTGCTACCGGATCAATCTCTTTAGAACCAGGCAGATACATCCTTTATTGCGATATCGCTGGACACCGTGAAGCAGGAATGGAAGCTCAACTTTTAGTTGAATAAGTTCAGTCAAGAACCTAAAGACTTTTCAATGAGTTCTAGGGTTCCAGCCCATAGTTCTTGAGCCCAATCTTCGCGAAGAGCATCTTCTGCTGGAGTTCCGATAACGCCGCCATCTACATAGGCAAATCCCTTGTGATTCCATTTCTCATTTTCAAAGAGATCTCGAACGTTGTTGGCCATATCCGTAGAAAGACGGACACTCTCAAAAAAAGGACTAACAGCTTTACCCATAATCCGTACTACAGGGCGGAGAGCGCGAGGCAACTCACGTGCGATACTGGTATCGACCATGAACCCTGGGTTGAAAGCGAACACATCGATGTTCCTGCATTTTTCTTGTAAAACACGCGCTTGGAAAATATTTAGCAACTTTGACGTTGAATAACGTAGAAAACCATTCGTTAATCCAAATTCAGCAGGTGCATGATCGGCATAAGCTAAATTCTTCACTCCTGCCCACTTAGGTTCTGGAACTCGGGAAAATCGAGCCAACCGACTTCTTGGATCATGAACTTCACTGGTAGTCACAACAATCCGGCCACCTTTAAGGATTCTTTCAGCAAGACGAAGAAATATAAGTTGATGCCCAAGGACATTAACTGCAAATGTCATGTCGAAACCTTGGGCGCTCAATCCATAAGTTTCAGTTCTACGACAAATAATTCCCGCATTCGCCATGATTCCATGCAACGAGATATCCGGGAAATCGGCAAGCGCTGAATCTACTTCCCTTAAATCGCTTAAATCAGCAACAAACGGTAAAGCATTGCCGCCATTAGAACGAATCTCTTCTACAACTTCGTGGACAGCTTCAACTCTTCGTCCATGCACAACAACGGTTCGTCCGCTAGCCCCTAAGAGGCAAGCAGAATTTCTTCCTAACCCACTAGTTGCTCCGGTAATTAGAACTGCAGATTGATCGTTAATCATTAGAAGAAGAAATGCATAAGTTGCGTATACGCGAAACGACCCACTCGGTTAAGTGGGTCGTTTCAATGTACTACTTAGAAAATTTCAAACAAAAGATAGAGAACCAAAGTTATCCCAAGACCCCACTTAATAGTGTCCTGATGCTTCTCTAAAACAATTTGGTTGATCTTGCTGTCGTAACCACCTATTTTGCCTAAAGCCGAGAGTTCCATGACTGCCCAAATAACACCAAACACGGCCCAAATTATGATTCTCGTGCTTGCTTCAGGATTACCAAACTGCGGTCCAAAGTGGCTTGGCCACATCATGAAGAAAATAAGAGGGATTGAGAACAAGGTGTTTACACGACTGGCTCGCCCTGCACGCTTAGCTGCTGCTGGAGCTTCAGGGTCTGCTTCGCCGCCTTCAGAAACGCTCACAGATGATCCAATGGCAATTTGTTGAGCTGGCCAAATAACCATCCAGACGTTAGCTGCCATAGTTGTTCCTAATACCACACCAAATGCGATACCCATGCCTGCCGCTGATCTCCAATAGTCGCCGCTGTTTAGAACTTCTTGATGACCAAGAATCCAGATACCGCTGACCCATGTCAAGGCGGCAGCCCAACGGAACCACCACAGAGTTCTCCACGTGATCTTTCTGAGTGCTTCACCGCGAGCAGCATCACCCATTTCAGCAAAAGCTGCTCCTTGAATGAAGTTAAAGAAGTAGAGCAACCCGATCCAGGTGATACCCCCTAAATAGTGAGCAAAGCGACCAAGTGCTTGTCCGCCGCCCATCTGTCCAAGCCAATCATTGAATAATTCCACAGGTATCTCCCCAACTTTTGATTTACAAATTAAATTACTAACACAATTCTATAGACAATGACATCTTGTGTTCAATGATCAAATGCTCAATTGTTCAGTTAGTCAACAACTATGTCAGCAAATTGATCACGCAATGTTTTCTTTGAAAACTTTCCAACAGAAGTTTTGGGAACCTCTTCAATGAACTCAACTCGATCAGGCATCCACCATTTTACGATTCGGCCATCGAGCCAATCAAGAATGTCCTGATCAGTAAGTGAAGCACCCTCAGCAGCCACTACACATGCCATTGCTCGCTCACCCCACTTCGTTGAAGAAACTCCAATAACTGCAGCTTCAACAACATCAGGATGAGCCATGATTTCATTTTCTAATTCAACGGAACTAATCCATTCACCACCAGATTTAATGAGGTCTTTAGTTCTATCTACAAGCCTGATATATCCTTCGGGATCACATGTAGCGACATCTCCAGTCTTCAACCACCCATCATCAGTGAATGATTCATTCGCTCTTTCGTCGTTGTAATATTCTTTCGCCACCCAAGGTCCACGAACTTGTAACTCACCTCGCGATTCACCATCCCAAGGTTGTTCTTCATTGGTTTCAGCATCAGCAATTCTGAAGTCAACCCCAGGAGAGATAAGCCCAATTGAAGTGCGTAGGTCAGCTTTCTCGTCAATACTCAAGTCATCAAGTGTTGATTTGATACTGCAGACCGCAGCTAGAGGGCTTGTTTCGGTCATTCCCCAAGCCTGAAGAATGGGTAATCCAGTAGCTTCACGGAATCCCTCAGAAAGGGCCCGAGGAACAGCCGAACCACCGCACGGAATAGCTCGAAGAGCAGAAACATCTCTTCCCTCTAATTCAGGTAAGACTCCCATCCAAATTGTTGGGACACCTGCCGCTACTGTTACTTTCTCTGTCTCAATTATGTCAGCAAGAGAAGGTGCGCTTAGATCAGCTCCGGGCATCACGATAGTTGACCCAGTAGCAACTGCAGCGTGCGCAAATCCCCAAGCATTAGCATGGAACATTGGGACTACTGGTAGAACTACGTCACGTTCACAAACGCCAATAGTGTCTGCCATCATCGCCCCAAATGTATGGAGCACCATTGAACGGTGTGAGTAAACAACCCCTTTCGGGTTGCCTGTAGTTCCTGAGGTGTACATCATTGATCCGGCTTGATTCTCTTCGACGCGTTTCCATTCAGAGGGCTCAGCATTTTCAATTAAATTTTCATAGTCGTGCACTTCCGCTCGGATCGCGTCCTTATCTGGAGCAGGAGCACCGTCATCCATCAAAACAACATGGCGGACGGTGGAGAATCCATCCATCAAGGGCCAAATTAGACCGGCAACAGAGTGATCGAGAAAAATCACTTCATCTTCAGCATGGTCAACGATATAAGCCAGTTGATCGGGGAAAAGCCGAATATTTAAAGTATGGACCACTCTTCCGCTACAAGGCGGTGCAAAATATAGTTCAAGGTGTCGAGAAGTGTTCCAACCAAAGGTAGCGACTCTGCCGTCGTCAGAGATTTCGAGCTGGTCTAATACGGTCCCAAGTCTTCGAGTGCGGTCAGCCCAATCTTTATATGAAAGGCGTTCTCGCCCATTTGGGGTAGCGGTAACAATAGTTTTTTCTGGAAAGATTCTTTCTGCCCGATCGAATAAATGAATTAACGACAATGGGACATCCATCATTAGGCCATCCATAAGAGCACTCCTTTTATTCCTTTTTTAATTTTTCTTAGTTGTCAGTATGCGTTAGCGAGAAAGCACTAACTCAACCTATTCGCTGTGTTTGATTTAGCAAACTTCAACTTAATTTTCTCAACCGAGAGTCGCTATTGCCCCAAGAACTATAAAAACAGTGTTTCGGGCGACGTCCCAATACGACAAAGGACGAGTAGACCATGCACCAAAGCAACCACATCCACTTGTATTTCCATTCACGAGACGGCTAAGAATTAGGACTGTAAAGGCAACTAGGAGAGCGACTGCACAAGGCCCACCGGTGGCAGGGTCAACAATTAAAAGAATCGCAGTCAAGAGTTCAACGAGTGGAAGAATAATGCTTGTCTCTTTTGGAAATGGAAAACCAAGATCGCGTAATGACCTTCGAGTTTCTAGGGGAGAGCGTAATTTTGATAAACCTGCTACCAAAAAAACCCCACCAAGGATGTAGCCAGCGACATTTGCCATTGGTTAATACCCCAGATTGACGTCAACTAAACCGAGTAAAGGTTCGTCATTGCAAAAACGTCGAACATTCTCAGAAATAAAAGGACCAAGAACTCGCAGTCCCATCTCAGGCGTATTACCAATGTGTGGAGTAATCAAACATCTTGGCTCATTCCAAAGAGGATGATGATCCGGAAGAGGTTCAGGATCGGTTACATCTAAAGCAGCTCCCCTTATTGTTCCTTCTTGAAGAGCATTCAGGAGATCATCAGTAACGATATGACCCCCTCGGGCCACATTAACAATCCATGCATGGTTAGGAAGCGCAGACAGTATCTCCTTATTGATTATCCCTCGAGTTTCATTAGTTAAAGAAAGGGCAAGTATAAGAAGATCAGTTCGGGGAAGAATTTCCAGAAGACGGGCTGTGGAGACAGTTCGGTCTGCTCCATCTATTGGCTCGTTACGGCGTCGAACAACTGTGATATCACAACCAAACGGAGTTAATAGAGGTAAGAGGCACTGGGTTATGCCACCCGCGCCTAAAATGCACACTTTTGAATCACCTAAAACTTGGCCGACAGGGCCACTCCAAGAAGTCGCTCTTGCATAACCATGCAAATTTTTCAAACCAGCTAGGGACAAAGAAAGAGCGGTCTCTGCGACTTCACGTGCATAAACCCCTTTCCCGCAACTCCATGTCCACTGGCTGTCTAGGTAATTAGCGAATGGTTCTATTCCTGCATAAGGCAACTGAATCCACTCAAGGCGAGGGGCATTTTTTGAAATTTCAGGGAAGAGATCTGCTGCTGAAGGATCAGCCCAAACCAAACCTTCGGCGGTTTCTGGTGGACTTAAAGTAGCACCTGCATCTTCGACGGCTTTACATAAGACATCAAACATTTCTGGCCGAGTGGCAGGAACTACAGCCACAGAGCGAGTCAAAGCGTCACCAAAATGCTTTTATCCAAGAGAAGGAGTTCCTACATATGGAGCAGGGTCGCCTTCAGCGGGAAATTCAGGTCGAGACCAGGAAGTAAGATCAGCAAGTTTCTCTCCCACTCTTCTCCATGCAGCGGGATCCCAATTTTCTGCCGCATCTAGAATCGAGCCATCTTGCTTTAAAACAATGAACGCTGGAAGATTAGACACTTCTAAGGATTTGATCAGGGATCGATCAGGATCCACTAATGCAAGAGTTTCTTCGGTGAGAGGACCAAGAAACTGCTGTGCACCCTCAGCATCGGTTCCAGCTACCAGATATGCAACTCTTACATCTGCACCGCGGAAAACTGAAAGAACACGGCGAGCAGTGTTCAAAATCCAAGAACTTTCGTGAGTGAAAGGATCAAGCGCAACCACTGCTAAAGGAAAACTTGTTAAGTATTCTTCTAGCGGTCGAGGATCACCAGCAACTGAATGTATTTGTATGTTTAGGTCAGGATTTGTAGCCACAAGTGGTGACGCTAGCAAGTGATTTGGTGCTCTGACGACATATGGCTGATGTTCTTGAAAATCTACTACGGTCAACGCTGTGAGCGTTAAAGATGTTGATCGGATATTACCCATTGATGTTTTGGCTTGGGGAGCGGAATATTTACGTGACTTACCCTGGCGAAGAACACGGAATCCCTGGTTCGTGATGGTCGCAGAAGTCATGTTGCAACAAACACAAATAGACCGAGTCTTAAAAAAATGGCCTGAATTCTTAGAAGAATTTCCGACAGTTGAAAGCTGCGCCTCATCTTCGCTCTCTGAAGTCGTGAAACAGTGGGCGGGAATGGGGTTCAACCGTCGGGCAGTAATGCTACATGAAGCGGCAAAAAGAATAGATGAAGAATACAACGGAAAAATTCCTTCAACCGTTGAGGAACTTATCTCACTTCCAGGGATCGGACCATACACCGCTCGCGCAATCCTCGCTTTCGCATTTGAACAAGATGAAGCTGTAGTTGACACCAATGTCGGAAGGGTTCTTGCGAGATGGACGGGTCAACGTTTGAAACCAATGGAAGCCCAAGAACTAGCGAATCGTTCAGTGCCATTAGGGGAGGGGTGGGCGTGGAATCAAGCCGTACTTGACTTAGGTTCCATGATATGTAAATCGAAGAACCCCGCTTGTGAGAAATGCCCGATACACACTTCTTGTTCATGGAAAGGTGTTGGAGCGGACCCTGCAAAAGGTTCCGCAGGAGTGAGCGGTACCCAATCAAAGTTTGAAGGATCTGATCGCCAGGGACGAGGGAAACTGGTGGCAGCCTTGAGGACCAAATCTGTGTCAAAAAAAGAATTAGCAGAAGTAATGGGATGGCCAACAGATCCAGAACGAGCAGAAAGAGTAGCTTCTACTGTCGTATCAGACGGATTAGCGATTTACGAAAGAGACACTTTCTCTTTGCCGTAAAGTGAAGTTACTCAGTTAGCGATTTAACAAGATCGTCAAAAGCAGAATCAGCAAGTTTGATCATCTCTTCGTCTGTGCGATCTTGTATCGGATGGTCAACAAAGATACGCGCTACGTCCATGCCGACGGCTTTTGATTGAGTTTCCGCAGCATCAACAAAAGGCCCAGAAGCTACGAACACTCCCGGTAAACCTTGTTTTTCTAAGTTACTGATGTCATGCACACTGCATGTCGTACAAGAACCTCAATCAGCTAGAGCTTCAATGACAGCATCACATTTACTAAATATTTCATAACGAAGATCCACAGGAGCAGGTTTAGTGAAAGTCGGTTTCATGAAACGAAGAACAGTCGCTCCGTGTTCCGTGAATCTCTTCTCCAATTGATCAAGGAAAACATCTCCTCTAGGTTTAGAGATGTCGAGTAAGCCAATCGTTGCTCCTTTAATGCTTTCAATTCGGTCACTTAACCGAATTTCTGGAGAATGATCCTCGGAAGTGGGATCAAGCACAGAAATTGTTTGATTCATAAAATTATTTCCTTTGCAACTGGGTCGCTCCCTTTAGCCCCATTCAGCCATCCACCAATTATGGCCGAAAAAAGTCCTGC
>Ga0066845_10000272_pt1 | contig 16087 bp, 8 predicted proteins | sample ETNtaG_31_FD_65488 | JGI IMG/M metagenome (GOLD analysis project Ga0066845, IMG submission 65488) | Marine microbial and viral communities from oxygen minimum zone, Eastern Pacific Ocean - ETNP201310SV78 | ecosystem: Environmental > Aquatic > Marine > Oceanic | place: Pacific Ocean: Eastern...
CAACTACGGCGCCGTGAACTCCACGGAGCGACGAACGATGGCGTACATGTGCGGTCCCAACGGTTCAGCCGACTGGGGTTTCTCTCGTATGTTCGTCGACCCGCGCGCGATTGCGCCGAAGGGTGCCTACTACTGGTGGAACGGTGCTCCTCAAACGCACCCGAACCCCGAGTATCAAACCGCCGCTCTCGAATACGCTCAAACGGCGTACTTCATCACGATTATCATCGTCCAGTGGGCTGATTTGATGATTGCCAAGACGCGCAAGTTGTCCATCTTCGAACAAGGCATGGGTAACGACTTCATGAACTTTGGTTTGATCTTCGAAACCGTCCTCGGTGCGACCTTGTGCTACACGCCCATCTTCAACCAAGTGTTCGGCACGCGTCCGTTGCACATTCTTCACTGGTTCTCCGGTTTGCCGTGGTCCATCTTGATTTTCTCTTACGATGAATTGCGCAAATCCTTCATCCGCTCCAACCCGAAGGGCTGGATCGACCGATGGACGTATTGGTAAACGCCACACAAAGTTGGCTAGAAATCTACTAGCAAAGAAATCATGTTTTTATATATGACGCATGTCTGTTCATCGTGTTCTACTCATTTTTACACATCTATCGCGCGCTAACCGCGTCGAAAAACCGTCGTCTTAGACTATGTCGTGCTTCAACTCCAACGCGTTGCATATCTTTCCGATACAACACGCCGCGCTCAACGGATACTGCGACACGGAGATGAAATCATCCGTGTACGCTACGTCCACTTTCCCGTGCGCCATCGCGCCCACCGTGAACACCACCGTCGCGTCTTCCGGTAACGACTTTACGTAATCGGGCAACTTTTTCACCTCGGGCGCGCTAAACGAAAATCCCACTCTCCTCGCCCCCGCGGGAAAATATCTCGTCACCGGCTGTTTCACCACCTGCATCAACTTCTCCGGTCCATTACTCGCCCGCACGCTCAGTTTTTGCAACAACTGCGCGATGAGTCCACAAAACCGTTTAAACGTCCGCGGCACGCGCGTCTTCGGCGACACGCGAAACAACACATTCTTTTGCGTGTTGACGTAAATCGCCTTCACCCTCCCCGCCTTGTTCAGCGGCGAGTCCAGGATCGCCAACAGCGCCTGATGACAAATGTCCGGTCGATGATCTCCCGGCTGTTTCCCGTGTCGTCGAATAAAGTTGGCGTGGTCGTCGCAGTTGAGGATGGCGTACCCTTTCCCAACCTTGGCCGTCTCCAGCGTCGCGAGTTCGAGGACGAAGACGTACCCACCGCCGTCGAGCGCGGACGCCGGCGTCTCGGGATCGGGCGGGGGCGGTTCCATCCCGTCTCGTCGAACCGCGCGGCGTCGAGAGGCGTCGAGCGGCGCGACGTCGAGCGGGACGATGTCGACGCGCTCGAATCGGCGGCGGGCCCGAGGCGTGGGCGCGTGTGGGTACTTTGACGAGTCCTGAAGCGTCGAGTGGGTCCGACGCGCGCGCGCGCATCCGCGCGGTGGGACGCATTCGTCCAGAGTCGCGTCGGGAGTGCTCGACGCGATGGGCGTTCGGACGACGACGTCGTCGACGTTCGCGTCGTCGACGTTCTCGCGCGCGGCGAGGCGCGGGCGGGGCGAGGAGGCGACGCGAGGACGATGGGCGTCTCGTCGTCGTCATCATCGGCATCGGGCGCGGTCGCGCGATGATCGAGACGCGGGAGCGGGACGAAGGGGGGATCGCGTGATTCGTCGCGCGGGGGCGTTCACGAAATTAATCGAGATTCCCGCGGCGCGCGCGGTGGCGAAGGGGGTGATGGTACCGGCGAGAAATTTCATGGACGGCGCGAACGGCGGCGAGCTCGTGCTCGACGACATTCGGGCGAGGATACCGGACGTCGACGTCGTCCCGGCGGATGTGGCGGAGATGCAGCCGTTGAGCGGGTACGACGTGGGTGAGGTGCCGTTCATCATGCAGGCGGTGTGTTATTACGAGGAGACGCTGGACGTGGGGATGTTGGAGACGGCGCTGCGAAAGACGCTGCGAAAGTATCCGATGTTGGCGGGACGGTTGGATTTGAGACGCGAGGGATGGCAGAATAAAGGGGTGAAACTCACCAACGACGGCGTGCCGTTGCGCGTGGTGAGAGACGACGATCAACGGTTCGAGGATTTACCTCAGGATTACGCGGACGCGACGCGACGATTTTTGGATTTCGCGCCGTGGATAGACTTGATGTTGGGCGACGCGCCCGTGTTCACGGCAAAGGTGACGCAGTGCGCGGGAGGAGGGAGCGTATTGGGGGTGTGCATGTCGCACGCGGTGAGTGATGGACAGGGATTTATTGAATTTTTAGTGACGTGGGCCAAGGCGGCGAACGACGAAGAACATCCGCTGGGAGATCCGGTGTTCGATCGCAGTCTCGTGGCACAACCCGCCGCGGACGCCACGGTGGAGGAGATGCGCGAGATGCTCTCAAAGGAAGGGTTCAATAACATCAACTCGGGAGCGATGCTCGCGAACGCGCTCATGGCGGGTCGACGCATCGTGCCCGATTTCTTGCGGTTCCCTGCGGGAAATCGCATGATGGTGAACATCTCCGAGGATAACATGCGGCGCCTGCGCGAAGCGTCGGGAGCCACGAACGACAACGAGGCTCTGAGCGCGCACTCCTGGCTCGCGTTGGCCGACCTGTGCGGGTTACCGAACGGCACGCCTCTCGAACACGTCACCGTCGTCAGTGGACGCGGCGGTCGAACGGGTTTACCGGACATGTACTTCGGCAACGCAGCCATTGGTGTGTGCACCGGTCGAGTCAGCGTCGGCGACTATTCGACGTTGGCGGAAGTGCGCGACGGATTACGACCCGGATTCACCAAGGCGATGATGCGTCGCAATAAGTACTTGATGCTCACCGAAGCAGCGTTTCGTGCGGGCGTCAATGGGTTCGATTTCGACATCATGGCCTTTATGCAAGGACAGATGGTGTGGTGCAACAATTTAGTTGAAATTTATAAAAAGTTGTACGATTTGGATTTCGGTACGGGCGGACCCACGCTCGCGCTCCCGCCCGAGCTCAATGACATCGTGCAGATTCAATGCTCGAGACCAGATCGAGCGACGGGCGCGCCGGCGGGTGCGAACGGCGTGGAGATGTTTATCAATCTGCCTCCGGCGATGATGGACACGTTGCGTCGCCCGGAATCCATCGAGCGCCTGGCAGGGACGCGAGGGATTCGATAGGGAGATGTAAAAACAATTTGCTGCTACATATATTCACATTTCGTTTAGTGTCTAGTACCGTTAGAATCCGTTTGGAACGGAAAAGTCGTTTTCGGTCACGTCGAGCGCTTCGAGCGTGTTTGCGGCGGCAGCGTCCGCTTTCAATGCCTCTTTCGTTGGCGGCGATGGGGGCGGATTCGGCGACGGTGGCGGTGGTGGCGGAGGAACATCTTTAGTTGGGTCGATCAGTGAAGCGAGAGAGCCATCGTCTTTCGATTCACGCTTTTTGCCCTTCGACGTCACCGTGGAGTTGCTCGCCGGAGGCGTGGAGTTGCTCGCCGGGGGTGTAGTGGCGTTGACGACGGGCGTTTGTGGCGGCATCGACGACGCCGACGGCGTCAAATCTGCTCTGATCGGGTCTCCTGCGGGTCCCATTTTAACAATTTCGCCAGTTTTCGCGCGCCGAACGATGACAACCTCTCTGTCGTCATCGTCGTCGTCGACGTATGCGTCCGTATCGATCAAGCTCTTCAGTTGTGAACTCGCCTTGAGATAATCCTCCGCGGCTTTGGCGGCGGAGCGGTCATCGTCATCCTGTTCGGGCGTTTTCTTTCGCCTTCTGTTCGACGATCGGTATTCGCTATCGCCCACCGCAGCCGTCGACGCCTGGTTTCCTTTCGTCACCTCACTGAGAAACTTCAACACATCCTTCGTTTGAATCTTCACCGTGCCCTCGTCGTCATCGTCGCCGTCGTGTTTGGTCGCATCCGGGAATTGACTGTACGCTCGAATCAGTCTGTCCTTGTCGTCTTGCGTCGAGCCTTCGGGTAACTCCAGAGTGTCCTCCAACGTGTACCCGTGCGGCACGAGCGCGTGCTCTCGATCACCCTTCGGCGCTCCGTCCAAGTAATCCCTCAGCGACCACGCCTTGACGTGCGATCCACCGTGCGGCATCTTCCATCCCCAAAAGTATCCTTGAATTCCCGCCCCGCGGTACGCCTGTTCTTGATGTTCAAACATGATGTCTAACACTTCTCTGTTTGAACACGATCTCGACGAATCCGAAAACGTCGCAAGCGACCACTCCGACACGGCGAGATTTTGCACGCCGTACATGCGCGCCGCCGCCCGCAACGTTCCCGCCCAGTCGCCCGCTCGATCGCCGATTTGTCGCGCGATGATCGAGGGTTTATCCGCACAACTGAACGCACAGCCGGTGTTCGAGCCGCCCATGCACCCGGTGTACGACCACGCGAAGTAATGATGAACGTCCAACACCGCCCACGTCTCGAGCTCTTTCACCGTGAACTGCGATCGCATCCATGCTGACATATCTGCGACGTTGAGATCGAGCGTCTCGATCAGGTTGACGTACAGAAACGGCACGCGTTCGCCATCCGGCACGCCGCCGTCGACGATTTCATCCTTGTACGTCTGCACTGCGTTCCCGAGCCAGTGCAACACCTCGGTGCGCTTGTTCGGGAGTTTATGCCCCGGTTCGTTGAGCAACGTGATCCCATGCACTGCCGCGCGCGACTCCACGGGAAGCGCCTTGAACCATCTGAGCATGGTGCGCACGACGCCCAATCCCGTGCGCGCGAGGTCCTCTCGAGAGAACATCATCGGCGGGTGCGGAAACACCCCGTTGTACGTCCCCACCGAGGCGCCTCCGGGCATGTTGTGTAAATCTATGAGGACCTTGAGTCCGGCGTTGCGAATTCGCTCGACGACGGCGTCCAAGTCGGCGCCCGCCATGTTGACGAAGAGTCTGTCTGGATACACCGGATCCACGAGCACGCGCTCGCCGCCGCGAGGCACCTTTGACGGATCCCGCGCGAACACGCTCCACGACACGGGCAAACGAACCACCTCGATGCCTCGAGAAGCTATGTCCAACAAGTCTTCGTCGGTGATGTATTGCGCGCGATGCGCGGCGAAACTCGATGTCGCCACCTTGGCGCCGTACTTTTTGACGAGTTTATTCACCAAATCGCCCTCCGAAGCCCACGCGAATCCGAGACTTTTCGCATCCGGGAACATGGGTGGAAAACACACACCATTTTCGTCCCTTCTCCCCGCGCTCACGGCGTGCGACGCGCCCTGCGCGAAAAACCACTCCTCCAGCTGTAACCACCCGCTCAGCGCCACGCCCGTGGTCCTCCCAGCGTCGAATTTCGACGCCGGGTGCGCCGTGGACTCCACCCCGTGAAACTCACCGAACGACGACGACGTCTCCTTCACACTCTTCGGCCTCGTCGTCGATAACCGCGTCGAATCCTCCGCTCGCGCGTCGTCTCGCTTCGTCGCGTCTTTCGTTTTGAAGACGCGCCATCTCCGCCTCGGCGACTCGCGCGGCTCCTCCCTCGACGTCGTCGCGTTCCCGCTCGCGCGATGCCGCGCCGTGACTAATCCATGCACTCCTCCCTGCGCCGCCGCCGCCGCCCCCGCGTACGCGCGCACGCCCAAGAGTACGCCCAACGCCGCCAACGGCGCCGCGCACAGCGCCGCGCTCGCCGCGCCGCATCGCCTCGACCGTCGCCCCGCACCGTCCACCGTCCACGCCGAGCCCTCCGCCCCGACGCCACCACCGCTTCCGACGGCGGCACCTCCCGTGAACGGGCCGTACAACCTCCCCCGCGCGCGCTTCCCTCGCCCGCGCGACGGCTCGGCGCCAACACCATGCGCGCCCGCGTCGAAGATCAATCTCGACCGCTCGTTCGGCATCGCGCGCGACGAGCGTCGAGCGACGACGCGCGCGCGACGCGCGTTCGCGACGCGCCCGTCGCCTCGCTCGACGCCGTCGTCGTCCGCGCGACTCTGCCGTCGCGCGCGTTCGCGAACGCGCGCGCGCGATGATGCCGTGGCCCGGAGAGGGGACTCCTCGATGGGTCACGACCCGTCAATGGTACCACCGGTCATGACTCACCACGCTCGAGGGACTCGACCCATCCATCCCGCCGCCGCCGCGCGCGATCGCGGATCGTCGACACCTCGCGTCGCGCGACGCGAGACGAGAGACGCGCGCGAAAAAAATGGACTGTGAGTTTTGGGGCGCGGTCATCCCGGCCGGGAGATCGATTCGCGTGGACGTCGTCGCGGACGAGGAGTACATTCACGTCTCGCAGGTGGCCCTGGGCGCGACCGCGAGGAACGGACGAACGACGCTGAAACTCGCGGTCGTGGACGACGCCGAGGTGAACGGGGGGCGAGGCGGGGAAAAGCCGCAGACGCTGTGCACGCTGACGCGAGACGCGTGCGATCAGATGGGATTGGACGTGGTGGTGGACGCGACGTTCGTGCTCGCGGCGGAGGGCGCGAACGACGTGCACGTGTCGGGATGGAGACAGACGAACGATGGGATCGACGAGGAGGAGGAGGCGAGAGCGATGGAGGAATTGGCGATGGAGATGTCCTCGTCGGAGGAGGAGGAGGAGGAGAGCGATGAGGAGAGCGATGAGGAGGAGGACGAAGACGCGTCGTCCGACGCGGTGAGCGACGAAGACGAAGAAGCCGTCGACGCGGATTCGAGCGACGACGAGGACGACGACGAGGACGACGAGGACGACGAGGACGATTATTTCGAGACGCCGTATGAACTCGATGATTTGCCGAGCGATGGTGATTTGTTCAGCGATAGCGAGAGCGACGACGACAGAGCGTTCGCGAAAGCGATGGGCGTGGACAGCGAAGATAGCGACAGCGACGAGGATGAGGACGAGCCCGCGGACGAACCCATCGTGGACGATTCGGAGTCGGATTTCGAGTCGGAATCCGAGTCGGAGGAACCGGCACCCATCATGGAGCATGCCCGGGGGAGCGATTCCGAATCGGACTCTTGGTCGGACTCTGAGTCGGAGGAACCGGCGCCTTCCGTAAATAAGGCGACGCCGGCGAAGCAAGCGACGCCGAAATCAGCGAAGAAGTCCGTTAAGGAAGTGTCGAGCGAATCTGAATCTAAGTCTGAGTCTGAGTCTGAGTCTGAGTCTGAGTCTGAGTCTGAGTCTGAGTCTGCATCTGAAGACAGCGACGACGATTCTTCCGACGAGGACGAATCCGACAGCGATGATGGTCCGGTGGATGGTAAAACCAAAGACGATTCATCCGATTCGTCCGACTCTGAAGACTCCGACGATTCTTCTGATTCCGACGTGTCTGAAGATATTAACGTGATCCGTTCTGCGACCAAGCGTTTGGCGGAATCGACGCCTGGCTCCTCGGCGAAGAAACAGAAAATGACGACGCCGGTCTCTAAAAAGGCGCCGGCCACTCCGAAGACGCCGACCACCGATAAGAAAATGAACAGTGACGAATACGCCAACGCAATCGTCGACTTTCTCAAAGAAAATCCCGACACGATGATGTCGGCTCTCGGCGGACGCGTGAAGAAGCCGAAAAACTTCCCGTTGAAGCTCGGTGAGTTCATCAAGTCTCGTTCAGATTTATTCAAAATAGATGGTGTGTATGTTCGTCTCGTATGATCCATTTGCAAAACGCGATAGTCTATCGAAAACACTAGGTATGTCATGTCTTGAGACGAGAAAAGAAGAGAAAAGTTGACATGTTTCAAATCAGCATTACGCGTCGTAAGAAACGAAACTCCAGTCATCCGTTTCGCTCTCGCCTCGCTCTTCTTCGCACTCGTGACTATCGAGCACGTCGCATTCTTTGTTCGTATTCGCTTTTGAGGTCGATTTATCCGTTTGATCGACGTCCACGGAACCGCGATGCATTACGTTTGGCATCGAGTGCTCTAAGAAACGTTTTGCCGTGAGTGTCGCCCGCCGCTGCAATTTTTCGAAGAACGCCTTCACCGAAGCCTGCGACGCGGCGAGGTTAAACGAATCGTGCGCGAGGCACCAAATATTTCCCATTCTCAGCGTGTAAGATAAAGAGAGACCACTCGGAGTTTTCTCGTCGCGGTGTCTGGCGCAGAACTTCAAAAACTTGTTTTCATCTTCAAACACGAACCTCGGACGCGCATCGCGCGGCGCTTGATCGCCCTCCGTCGAATGAGGTGATGTGTCGACGTCTGCACCGACGGAAAGCGCGGACGGAGTGATTTCACATCGAGGATCGGCGTCGAGCAGACCTCGGGATAACGAGTCTTCTTGTTCCTGAACGTGTTCGGCTCTTCGTTCGCGCTCTCTGGCGCGGTCGACGGCCGCGATGCGCGCTATGTGCGCTCCAGGCGGCGCTTTAAACTGCTTCGACATGTTCTCGAGCTCGAGCGTCCCGTGCGCGTCTCTCGCGCCTCGCGTTCGGTGGGCAGTGGTTTTCTCGCATCGTAGAAACGACGAGAGTCGCGTGGAGCATCGATGCGAGTCGCGTGATGTATATTAAAGTACACGTTGTCGTTAGTTTTGCGCATCGATGAACTTGGCAGGCACGCCCATCTTTGTTCGGAGGAGATCCGCGAGTTGGATGACGACGTGGCCCTGGATGGCTAACTCTTTGCCGTGTTCTTGCTTTCCCGGAAGATCGTCGATGGAGACGGACGCGCTGAATTCCTTCTTTGCGATGGCGGCGAAATCATCCGGAGAGATGCAATACGTTTCGAGTCCCGAAATGCGTGTGATGTACTTGCGGCGGCCGCGGTCCTCTGCTTTGATCGCGATCGGCTTGATTCCTCCTTTTTTCACATACTCCTTCGTTTCGCCGTCGCACGTCGATCGAACGATGGTGTGCGGTTGCAGTTTGCCGATTAATCGTTCGTACAGATCAGCAAACGGGTAAAAAGAGTCCGTGCCATACCACTCCTCCTTTTTCGCGAATAACTCTTTCCCGAGGAGGGTGTCGAGCTGTACTTCGCTATCTTTGCCACCATCTCCGAGGTTGTTCTTCTTTACGTACTCGCTTAAAGCGGCGAAAGCCTCAGCCTTCGTGTACAACCGATCCTTGTTCTGCTTGGCTTGCTCGCCGAATATCGGGCGATACATCGTGGACGCCCGGTATCGCTTCGATATATCGATCGAGGCGGCTGACAATGTGACATCGACGGCGGGTTTGGATTCGCCAGAGTCTTTCGCCTCGTCGCTCGCCGCCGCGTATTTGGCCAACAACGCGTGTCCTCTGTCGATCGACACGATGTTTTCAATCTTGTGAACGAGCTTTGTCTTGATGAGCCCAACTTTCTTTTCCATGACGCTGAATAATTTGGTCTGCTTCTTAAAGCTAGAGTTCTTCAGGTCGAGGGTCACCCCTGACGGCCGAGAGGGCAATACAAAGTTGGCGTAAAACGCTTCGCATCGAATCGGCAATTCCGCGTCCGTCACCTTGTTCGCGCCCAACGCGAAACAACGTTCCAACATGGCGTCCATTTTCGCCGGAGTGCTCACGTCAAACGTCTCTTCGGTCTCGTTCGCGTTCGCGGTGTCCTCTAAACTCAAGTTTTTCATGGTTGACTCGACCGCGTCTCTGCCGCGCGTCTCTTCGCTCACCAGCGACGTCTCCACCGGCGCCTCCTCTCCGGTCGGGTAAATACGCCTCACCGAAAACGATTTGCTCGGCACAGATTTATCTCCCATCGCCCACACGATGTCACCGTATGTGTGCGCGAGCTCGACGCCTATTCCTTTCATGCCTCCGGATTTCGCCTCTTCGCTCGAGCACGCCGCGACCCCGATGGCGAACGCGTCGTCGTTATCGACGATACCGATCTCCACGAGTTCATTCGCTTCCCACGTCTCGTCTCCCTCGAGCACGACGCCCGGAAGCATCAGGTTCGCGCCTCCCAAGACTTTCGGCGACACGAGCGAGTGCGTGCGCAGTCGCGTGAGCCCGCTCTTCCCTCGAAGCGCCCACAGCGCGTACACCGTCGGGAACATCTCCCAACGCCCTCCGGAGGCGTCGAAAAACATGGGTTTTCCGTCGATGAGGTAGACGATGACTCGATTGGACATCTTGACGCACTCGTACGTCGCATTTTTCGGCGCGAGCGCGTCGAGCGAATCGGCATCGGCATCCGAGAGCGTCGCCGCGATTTCCGCGCGCAGACGCTTGACGTCACCACCGCCGATCTTGGACGCGCCGCCTTTCGGCGTCACTTTACGAAAGGCATCGAGCCCGCGCATGCGTGCGCCCGTCGCGCGGGCGTGTGTGTGCGGATCGATTGGGAGAGGAATCAGCCGTAACCGACTCCGGGCGTCGTCGAGGAACAAGGATCGAGGCGGACGCTGGACGTCGCGCGGTCTGTATGTCTACACGGATTATTGTGAATTTCAAACAAGATTGTATAGGCTTCGCGAGCGTTACCAATGCGTTCAATGCGAGGAACTGCGAGGCGTCCCGAGCGTCGTCTAGTTGCCGACGAGGAACACGCCGCGACCCCCGTTGATGGACATGAAAAAATCACAGAAGACCAACGAAATGATCGCAGACAACTTCATGAGAATGTTGACCGCGGGACCGGAGGTGTCCTTCAAAGGATCGCCGACGGTATCGCCGACGACTGCTGCCTTGTGGCACTCGCTGCCCTTGCGCTGTCGCATGCTTACCATTTGAGGAGAGCCGTCGACGTTGCGCACGATCGCACCCGTGTACGGACCCTCCACGGGGTCGCTGTGCGCCCGTTCACGCTTGGGCACGTCGATGTACAATCCACCCTTCTCGACGAACTTCTTCGCGTTGTCCCAGGCGCCGCCCGTATTACTGGCGGAAATGGCGAGTTGAACGCCGGAAGCGAGACCGCCCGCGAGAAGGCCGGTCACGGCGCGAACGCCGAAGAAGGTGCCGGTGACGATCGGCGCTAAGATGACGAGAGCCGCGGGCGGCACCATCTCGCGAAGGCTCGCGTCGGTGCTGATCTTGATGCAACGCGCGTGATCGGGCGGCGCGTGGCCCGGAGTTCCCTCGAGAAGACCGGGGATGGTGTCGAATTGACGCTTCACTTCCTTCACCATCTCCATGGCGGCGATGCCGACGGACTTCATTGTCATCGCGCTGAACCAGTACGGAAGCATGCTTCCGATGAGCAAGAAGGCGAAAACTGACGGGTTCAGAAGGTTGACGCCATCCTCGAGCGCGCCGGAGCGAGTGACAAAGGCGGCGGTGAGCGCGAGAGACACCAAGGCGGCGGAACCGATCGCGAAACCCTTGCCGATGGCCGCGGTGGTGTTACCCGCCGCGTCCAATGCATCCGTCTTCTCGCGAACGTCGTCCGGCATGCCAGCCATTTCGGCAATACCACCGGCGTTGTCACAAATCGGTCCGTAGACGTCGATAGAAAGGCACGTCGAAAGAGTACCGAGCATGCCGAGCGCACACAACGCGACACCGTACATGTCCATGAGAGAGAATGACACCATGACACCGAAGGCGAGGACGCCGACCGGAACGATGGTGGATTTGTAACCGAGCGCAAGACCGTAAATGATGTTCGTTGCCGCGCCAGTCTCTGTCGACTTGGCCAACTCGCGCACAGGGTAATAGGAGTGCGACGTGAAGTATTCAGTCACGAAACCGATGATGAGACCGCCCCACAAACCCGCGGCGATGCACGCGAACGCGGCGTTGGCGCCGTTCGTGACACACTTGCTGCTCACCGAGCCGACGCAGACCTTGTCAAACGAGTCGGCGCCGAGATGCAATCGGTACGGCATGTAGCTGAGGCAAATCGGGTACATGCAGATCGTCATCGCGACCGTGCTCAGAGTGAGTTGCATCTTGAGCACGCGCTCGATGCTCGCTTCGTTGCGCACCGGTTGAATGTCCGTGGCGACGAAAGACACGGCGATGCAAACGATGATGCCGACGGAGGAAATGTAAAGCGGGAAAATGAGCGCATCCCAACCGGCCGCAACGATATCCGCAGATTGAGCTCCGATCACGAGCGCCGCACACGTCGCCTCGGCGAAGGAACCGAACAAATCGCTACCCATACCGGCGACGTCGCCGACGTTATCGCCTACGTTATCGGCGATGGTCGCGGGGTTACGAGGATCGTCCTCGGGGATACCAGCGACGACTTTACCGGCCAAATCCGCACCGACATCCGCCGCCTTCGTGTAAATCCCACCACCGACGCGTCCGAACATCGCGATGGCGCTACCACCGAGGCCGAAACCGGCGATGCACTCGAAGAGTTTCATGGCTTCGAATTCAAAGGAATACGCGGCGCTGTACATGACCATCAGCACGTACATCACCAAAAGACCGAGACCGCTGAGAGCGAAGCCCATGACACCACCGCCTCGGAACGCGGCGTTGAAACTCTCTTTCCACGCCGTGCTCTCCGGGGCCATGCTCGCCATGATGGCGCATCGCGCGTTGGTGTACGTCGCCACCATCATTCCGACGTAGCCGCTCAACATGCTCGTCACGCCGCCCGCCAAGAACGCGAACGCCGTCATGAATCCAACCTTTCCATCGAATCCGTGCGACCCGTTCGACACGAGCACCGCCATCGGCGCCCCGAATCCGACGAGGAAGACGACGCACATCCGGTACTCGGCGGCGAGGAACGCCTGCGCCCCCTCCTGAATATCGCGGTAAATCTTTCGCAGGTTCGCCAGGGCGTCCGGCGCGTAACTTCCGGTCTCCATTCGCCGCACCAGGCTCTCATCGCTCGCCTCGTCCACGTCCGAGCGCGACATACTCGAGGACGAGTGCGACCGCGGGACGCGCGCGTTGAGCGAAATCTTGCTCAACTTGCGCGTGAACAACCAGAACGCGAAGAACACGCCCAGCATGGCTGAGGCGACGACGAGAAAGCTTCCGCTCGCCATGGTGTCTCCTCGCGTTCGGCGCACCCTTCGCGTCGCGCGACGAAGACTGCGGGCGTAGATCTCATCGGCGGCTCACGGCTGATTATCCACTTCCAGAGTCTGGGAACGAGACGCGCGCGACGCGAGGGATGGGACGGCGCGCGCGGGGGCGAATCTCGCGATTACGCGAAGACTAGAGAAAGAATTACACTAAAACACAACGCGTGCACTCGCGACGGATGAAATCGCGCGACGCGCGCGGCGGAGTCGAAACGAGCCTCGAAGGCGCGAATCGTTCCCACCGCGGTTATTTCAAACCATCGATGACTTTGAAGAGGAGGGCGAAGTCGGCTGACTTGGCGTTGAAATCGTCGTTCAGTTTACTCTGTTCGACGCTCGCTTCGGCGATGGAGCGCTTGAGGGCGTCGATGGCCTCGGCGCTCACGTCTCGGGACGGAAACTCTCTGCACGCGCGCGCCGCCTCGTCTCGCGCCGCCCGGAACGCTCGCTCCTTGACCGTCTCGCGCAGCTTGCCGCGCAATTCGATGTTTTCAGTCTTGAGCTCGGCCGTCTTGGCCTCCAACGCGACCTCTTCCTCGTCGTATTCGATCTGTTGGGCGCGGTTCCCCGCGACCACGGTGGTGTACCGACTCATGTCGAACGCGTACACGTCCAGCTCGGTGAGAAAATGTTCCAGCGCCTCGTCCGCGCTCTCTCCCGCGTTGAGCGCGTCGATCACCGCGCCGAGCCCGTTCGCGACGCGCTTGAGCGGGTAGTCGACGCCCGGTTTGAGTGTCGCCATTTGCTCGACGAGGAGTTGGTTCAAAACCTCCTCCTCTTCGGGCGTGATGACGAGCTCGGCCGCCTTCTTCGGCGGCATGTTTCTAGTGATCTAATGTGTCGTGTTTCTACGTGTGACGCTCGCGGGTCGTCGACGCGGCGAGCGCGCGCGAGAGTGACGAGACTTAATTCGCGCGACGCCTCTGCGGTGGCTTTTACAACGCTCGCGGCGAACAATGACAGTGCTAATGAGGCGTACGCCTCGCTAATCGCGTAGAGGAGAATAGTTGACCGAGGCGACGCATCAATCGCTTTCGTCCATGTCCACGGACTGGTCCATGTCCACTGATTGATCCATCTCGGAGGCGTCGCCGCGCGTCGAAAACGGCGTTCGTCCCATCGTAGGAGTGCCGCGGAAACTTTGAGGGGAAGGTGTCGGGAACACGCCGTGTTGATCAGGCGTCGCGTCTCGATCTCGTTGCGCCCCATCGAGCTCTGGCGTCACCGCCATGTCGTCAGACGTCGGGAAGTCCACGTTCCAGTCTACTTGTTCGTGTCGCGGCATCGTGATGGCGCTCTGGTCGATGAGCGCCAACTCGAGGTGATGTTGAGAGAAGACATCGTCGGCGCGTAAACTGAGCGCCTTGTGGTAATATTCGATCGCCAATCCCAACGCTCTCGGCTCTGTACACCGACTTTTCACCTGGTACGTGAACGCGAGCGCCGCGTACGTAGACGCCGCGCGCGGCGTAATGGAGAGCGCGTACTCGAAGTATGCGATGGCGTCGTCGTAACGACCAACCTTGCGTAAAGCTTGGGCCATGTTCACGATGAGTGATTCCCAACGACTCGTCATCTGCGTCGGCGCGAGCTCGAGCGCGCGCTCAAAGTGTTGTGCCGCGCTCTCATATTGCCCCTCGCGGTAGAGCAACACGCCGTACTCATTGTACAGAAGCGGATCCGTTTGACTGATTTCAAACGATTTTCGGAAAAACTGGTACGCCAAACTCAAATTATTGGTCCGCTGATACTCGATACCGATCGACATGACGGGCACGTGCGTACCAGAAAACAATCTCGCGGCGGTTCTGTACGCCGCCATGGCTTGGTCGCTCTCGTCTTGCGCCGCAAACGCGTGTCCGAAACCGATCCACGCCTGCACGAATGATGCGTCCATGGTCGTCGCTTTGCTAAAATACTTCCTCGCTTGGTCGAACTGTTTCGTCGCCATGTAATAACAGCCGATACCGAACCACGTCAACGCTTTCTTTGGGTACTCGTCCACGAGCGAATGCGCCAACAGGTACAGGTCGTTCTTTTTCCCGAGTTCCACGAGCGTCGCAAAGTACAGAGGCATCCCGTCCAGACGCGACGGCTCGACGTCGTATTGAAGCCTCAACTCAGTGTAACACGCGGCAAACTCGCCTCGATCGTACAATCGACGCGCACGCGCGATTCGAACGTCTCCGCTCGTCTTCAAGACGTCCGACGCCGACTTGGACGTCGTCGGTTGACTCGACGCGTCCTCCTCACCCAACGCAGAGTCGCGCAAGAGCTCGCTCTCGACGTCCCTGACGTTACTCAACACCGCGTATACCTCTTTGATCCACGCGTTCTCCTCGTTCACGACGAGAGAATCCACCAACGCCCCCTCCTCGGATTCGCTCAACGCGTGGCCCGAGAGCACGGCGTCGTACGCCTCGTAACACATCGGATCGAATCTCAACGCCAAAGCGTACGCCCGCGTCGCCCGCGCGCGATTCTCCATCGCATCGTACGCCCTCCCGCGCAGCGCACACATCGCCGCCGCGTCCGCCCGATTCCCATCCGCCAATCGCGTCGCGCGCGCCTCCTCCGTCTCTCGCGCCGCGCCGCCGACGCCCTCTTCCGTCCCGCTCTCATCCTCCCCCAGCGCGCGCAAACACTCCTCCGGCGCGCGCAGCGCCAACGCACACCTCCCCCGCAACAATCGCCACCTCGCGCTCGCCCGGCTCCCCTCCCCCACGCTCGCCACCGCCGACGCTCGTCGATGCTGCCCGTCTCGACGCAACAGCTCGGCGAGCGCGAGCGCGTCCTCGTCACCGTCTCCGCTCAGCGCGCGCGCCTTGTCCGCGCAGAATATCGCGGAGACGATCGATCCGTTCGTCGCGTACGCGTCCCGCGCCGCGCGCGCGGCGTCGAGGGCGCGCTCGCGCGACATGCGCGCGCGTCTGTCGTCGACGCGTTTGAACGCCCCGCGCGGGACGGCGCGTGAGGGTCACACTGGTGGCGTGTATGTATGGAAAACCCTAAAACGCGTGGATGACGCGCGGGCGTCCGCCTTTCACGCGCGCGCGGTCGCCAAGGTACGCGAGGGATGACGCTCGGGACGACGCGAACGCGTGAGGATATTTTTCTCGGTGTGAG
>Ga0066845_10000283_pt1 | contig 15819 bp, 18 predicted proteins | sample ETNtaG_31_FD_65488 | JGI IMG/M metagenome (GOLD analysis project Ga0066845, IMG submission 65488) | Marine microbial and viral communities from oxygen minimum zone, Eastern Pacific Ocean - ETNP201310SV78 | ecosystem: Environmental > Aquatic > Marine > Oceanic | place: Pacific Ocean: Eastern...
CTGCCGAAAAATTATGTGTTTTCATTAAGTTTTATTTAACTCGTTCTATGTATGATTTTTTTTCAGTATCAATCTTAATTTTATCACCTTCTTCTATAAAAAGAGGAACATTAATTTTAGCTCCAGTTTCAGTTGTAGCAGATTTTGTTGCATTTGTGGCAGTGTTACCTTTAACTCCAGGCTCTGTATGACTAATTTCTAATATTACATGTAATGGAAGGGAAGCAGAAAGAGGCATACCTTCATCTGCATGAAATAAAACATCAATGTTATTACCTTCCTTGAGAAATTCCACATTACTAATAAAATCTTTTTGAAGCATAATTTGTTCATAATCATCATTATTCATTAAATGATAACTATTTCCTTCAGAATATAAAAATTGATATTTTCTATTTTCAATTCTTATAATTTCAATTTTAACTCCAGCAGTAAATGTATTTTCAAGTAATCTTCCGCTATTTAAATTTCGTAGTTTACTTCTAACAAATGCAGGCCCTTTTCCTGGTTTAACATGTTGAAAAGATTCAATTTTCCAGGGTTCACCATTGTGTTGTATGCAAAGCCCATTTCTAAATTCCGCTGTTGTTGCCATATTTTTATTTTTGATTATAACCTTTCATAATACCTCTTCCAGAACTTTGTATAAATGATATAATTTCATCTCTTTCTTCAGATGCTATAATTTCAGTTTCAATATTTAAAATTGCTTGTGTATTATTATAATTATTTTGATACAAAATTCTAAAAATATCTTGAATATGTTTGATTTTTTCATCATTAAATCCTCTTCTTCTTAAGCCAATTGAGTTAATTCCAACAAATGACAATGGTTCTCTTGCTGCTTTAACATAAGGAGGCACATCTTTACGTACTAATGATCCTCCAGAAATCATTGCATGCTTACCAACGCTAACAAATTGGTGTAAAGCAGATAAACCTCCAATAATTGCATAATCACCAAGTGTAACGTGACCTCCCATTGCAACACTGTTTACAATTATACAATTATTTCCCACCTTGCAGTCATGCGCAATATGTGCATAAGCCATGATTAAACAATTATTTCCAATAGTTGTTTTACCACTAGCTAAAGTACCTCTATTTATTGTTGAACATTCTCTAATTGTACAATTATCACCAATAATTGTTAGAGATTTTTCACCTTGAAATTTTAAATCTTGAGGTATAGCTGAAATCACTGCACCTGGAAATATTCTACAATTTTCTCCAATTCTAGCTCCTTCCATAATTGTTACATTTGACCCTATCCATGTTCCTTTTCCAATAACTACGTCTTTTTCAATGGTTACAAAAGGTTCAATAACTACATTTCTTGCAATTTCTGCGTTAGAATCTATATATGCTAAGGGTTGGTGCATTTTATATGTTTTTAGGTGAAATTTGAGCTAATAAATCAGCTTCTACTACAATTTTTCCATTAACAAATCCTTTTCCATGCATATGACATAATCCTCTTCTTATTGGAGAAATTAAATTTAGACGAAAAATTAAGATATCACCAGGAACTACTTTTTTCTTAAATTTTGCATTATCAATTTTCATAAAAAAAGTTAAAAAGTTTTCTGGATTTTTTTCTTTACTTAAAATTAGAACACCTCCAGCTTGTGCCATCGTTTCTAATTGTAGAACTCCTGGCATTACTGGTTCTTGAGGAAAATGTCCTTCAAAATATTCTTCTTCTTTTTTTACAAATTTTACTCCAATTATATAATCTTCACCTATTTCTCTTATTTCATCAATGAATAAAAAAGGTTTTCTGTGTGGAAGAATTGTTTTTATCTTTTCTTTATCATATAATGGGTTTTTAGTAAAATCAATAATAGGGGCAGTTTTTTTCATTTCTTCATTCATTATTGTACTTAAATATTTAGCAAATTTAGTATTATTCTTATGACCAGGTTTAATAGCTTTTATTTTTCCTTTTATTGCAACTCCAAGTAAAGATAAATCTCCAATTACATCAAGAAGCTTATGACGTGCAGGTTCGTTTTCATACCTAAGTGTTAAATTATTTAAGATACCCTCATTACTTACTTCTAAATTATCTTTCTTAAATAGTTTAGATATTTTTTGTAGCTTATCCTTATTAATATTTTTTTCAGCTATTACTATTGCATTATCAAGATCACCTCCTTTAATTAAATCTTTATCAATAAGTATTTCTAATTCATTAAAAAAACAAAATGTTCTAGATGAACTAATCTCAGAATTAAAATCTTTAATTGAACACAAAGAAGCTTTTTGCTTTTTTAAAGCTTCTGAATTAAAATCTATTTCAACATCTATTTGATATTCATTTGCTGGAGTTGCAATTAATTGAGTTCCAGTATCATTATCAACTATTGATATTCTTCTTTTTATTTCAAATATTTTTTTGGTTTTATTTTGATATATTGTTCCAGTTTTTCTAATTAAATCACTGTATTTCTTTGCACTTCCATCTAAAATTGGAATCTCAATATTATCAACTTCAATAATTAAATTATCAATTTCAGATCCAGCTATGGATGCCAAAAGATGCTCAACAGTTCTAATTTCAGCATTATTTTCTTTTAAGTTAGTACTTCTTTCAGTTGAAAAAACATTTTCAACTAAAGCTTTAATTTTTGGTTTGTTTTTAATATCTGTTCTAATAAAAATTACTCCAGTGTCTTCTTTAGCAGGTTTTAAGATTACATTAGTTTTAACTCCAGTGTGAATACCAAAGCCAGAGATTTTAATAATATCTTTTAGTGTTTTCTGCTTCATTTTTCATTAATTGTTTTATAAAGAGATTCTATTTTTTTATATAATTCTGGAAGTTTTTTGAAAACTATATATGATCTCTGAAATTTCTTTATGTTAAAAGCCATAGGGCCTTGAACAATTGAACCTTTTTTAGTTATACTAGATGCTATTCCACTTTGACCTGCTATTTTTACATCATCAGCTATTTTAATATGGCCATTAATTGCAGTTTGACCACCTATCATACATCTTTTTCCAATTTTTGATGAACCTGCAATAGCACTTTGTGCAGCTATTACTGTATTTTCACCAATTTCAACATTATGTCCAATTTGAATTAGATTATCAAGCTTAACACCATTCTTTATTATTGTTGAACCCATTGTTGCTCTATCAACAGTAGTATTGGCACCAATTTCAACATCGTTTTCTATTATTACATTACCAACTTGCTTAATTTTAGTGTAGTTTGTACTTTTGTTAGGTGCAAACCCGAAACCATCTGCACCAATAACAACTCCTGAATGAATTATGTTATTATCACCAATACTACAGTCGTTATAAATTTTTACACCAGGATACAAAATTGTATTTTCTCCAATTTTAACATTTTCTCCAATAAAACAATTTGGAAAAATTTTGACATTTTTTGATATTCTTGCATTTTTATCAATAAAAGTAAAATCTCCTATGTAAACATTTTTAGAAATTAGAACGTTTTTTGAAATTTTTGAATTATTAGAAACCCCATCTTTTTTTAGAGATTTACTACTGTATATTTCTATCATTTTACTGAAAGAAATATAAGGGTCTTTTACTTTTATTAGAGTTTTATTTATTTTGCGTTCTGAGAAAAACTCATCACTTACAATAATTATACTTGCATTAGTAGAATAAATAAACTCAGTGTATTTTGGATTAGCTAAAAATGAAATATCGCCATTTTTTGCATCTTCAATTTTTGAAACATTTTTTACTTTTATTGTTGGATTTCCTACAACTTCTCCATCAATTATTTCTGATATTTCTTGTGCTGTTAAATTCATTTTTACAAATCTAATAAATATAGATATATGTCTAAAATTTATTTTTAAATTCTTTAGGGTAGCATAAAAAATATTTTTGTTTAATGTTAGTTTTCCTATTACTAAAATGATCTGACACTTTTGTAAGATCTACAATTTCATTATTATTTAATAAAATATTTATTTTTTCTTCATCAATATTATATGCGTTATGGCTAATTTTTTTTGTAAAAACAAAATATGAAGCTTCTTCTTTGCTTAAACTATATTTCTTTTGTAATAAACAATTAATTTCATCAATCTTCTTTGATGAAAATTTTTGGTCTTGAATTTTTATTTTAAGAAGATTTCTATTAATTATCATATTAGAAAGATTTGACAAAACTTTATCTTTTTCATTACACCATTGTTTAATACATGCATAGATTTCATAATCATCTAGCTCAGAAAATTTTTCTAATAAGTTATCATTATTTTTAAAATCGCTGTAAGTATAATTATTCTTTAAAAATGGTAATAGTGAAGGGGTAGAGTATATCGGGTTGCTATTTTGAACTAATTTTTTTGCTCTTTTAAGTATATTAATAAGAATATGTTCTGCTGAAATAACTGTTTTATGCAAATATACTTGCCAATACATTAATCTTCTAGCAAACAGAAATTTTTCAATTGAATTTATCCCTTTTTCTTCAATTACAAGTTTATCATCAACTACATTCATCATATTAATAATTCTTTCAACGCCAATATTTCCTTCATTAACACCAGTATAAAAACTATCTCTTTTTAAATAATCAAGTCTATCCATATCAACCTGAGAAGATACTAGATGATAAAAATATTTTTTCGAATAATTATTGCTAAAAATATTTATAGCTAAATTTAATTTTTTATTAAAAATTTGATTTAGTTTTTCCATGTATAATAATGAGATTTTTTCGTGTGAAATATTTTTAACAATTGTTTTCTCCAAAGCATGAGAAAAAGGTCCATGTCCGATATCGTGTAATAATATTGCTATTTTTAATGCTAAACTTTCTTTTGCACTTATTTTTATTTTTTTTCTTTTCAGATATTCAATAGTCTTTTGCATTAAAAACATTGATCCTAATGCATGTTGAAATCTTGTGTGATTTGATCCTGGATATATTAAGTTAGCTAAACCTAGTTGTGTGATTCTTCTAAGTCTTTGAAAATATTTATGATTAATCAGCTCATTTATTAAACTGTCTTCTAAATAAATAAAACCATATATAGTATCATTTATAATTTTATCTTTTTTTTGTATATGCATGTGATAACTGATCTTTTTTTTATTTTTTTGTAAAACTAATAAATAAATTATGATAAATATTCTTTGGGCAGACGATGAAATCAATTTGTTAAAACCACATATAATTTATTTAGAAGATAAAGGTTATAATGTTATATCAGCTAAAAGTGGAGATGAAGCACTTGAGCTATTGGGTTCTAATAATTTTGATCTTATTTTCTTAGATGAAAATATGCCTGGTATTTCTGGTCTTGAAACTTTAAATATAATTAAGGAAAAATACAGACATGTTCCTGTAATAATGATTACCAAAAGTGAGGAAGAAAGTATAATGGAAGAGGCTATTGGTGCAAAAATATCTGATTATTTAATTAAACCTGTTAACCCTTCTCAAATTCTATTAGCTATCAAAAAAAATTTAGATATAAATAGATTAGTTGATGAAAAAACAATAAAAAATTATCAACAAGAATTTTCTAAAATATCATCTTCTTTATCAACAATTTCTGGATTTGAAGAATGGTGCGATATTTATAAAAAATTAACATATTGGGATTTAGAAATAGATTATTCTGCTGAAAAAAGTATAGAACAAATTTTAGAAATGCAAAAAGATGATGCGAACAAGCAATTCTTTAAATTTGTTAAGAATAATTATAAAAATTGGTTGTATGATAATGATGAACCTTTGCTTTCTCATAAAATTATAGAAAAAAAGGTTGTTCCAATTTTAAATAATAATGTACCAACCTATTTTGTATTAATAGATAATTTACGTTATGACCAATGGAAGATTCTCGAACAAGATATTATCAGTGATTTCAAGATTATTTCAGATGATATGTATACCAGTATACTTCCTACTTCAACTCAATATTCAAGAAATTCAATTTTTTCTGGTTTACTTCCTTTAGATATTCAAAAAAAATATCCTCATTTTTGGAAAAATGATCAAGACGAAGGAGGAAAAAATTTATTTGAAAAGGATTTGTTATTACATAATTTAAGTAGGCTTGGAAAAGATACCTCAAAAATTTCATACACAAAAATTACAAATATTGATTATGGAAGAAAGTTTATTAATAAAATATCTAATTTAAAACATAATCTTTTAAACGTCATAGTATATAATTTTGTAGATATGCTATCGCACGCTAGAACAGATATGAAGGTTATTAAAGAATTAGCTGATGATGATTCAGCTTATCGCTCTTTAACTAGATCATGGTATTCACATTCTCCACTTAAAGAAATTATTAATGAGATATCAAAACAACAAGCAAATTTAGTTATAACAACTGATCATGGAACAATAAATGTTGATAAACCATCCAAAGTAATTGGTGATAGAAATGTTAATGATAATTTAAGATATAAACAGGGAAAGAATTTGAAGTTTTCATCTTCTGATGTATTTGAAATTAAAAATCCAAAAGAATATTTTTTGCCAATACAGAATGTAAGTAGTAAGTATATCTTTGCTAAAGAAAAGATTTATTTTGTTTATCAAAATAATTACAATCAGTTTGTTAAATATTATAAAAACACATACCAACACGGTGGAATATCAATGGAAGAAATGTTATTGCCTTTTATTATTTTAAAAACTAAAGTAAATGACTAAAAAATTTATTGTGGAAAACATTAATGATTTGGATGAAATTTCTTCAAAAATACTTACATTTAGTAATCAATATAAAAAGTTTGCTTTTTTTGGAGAGATAGGTGTTGGGAAAACAACACTTATAAAATTTTTACTAAAAAATTTAGGTGTAAATGATAATGTTACTAGTCCTACTTTTTCAATTGTTAATGAGTATTTAAGTGAAAAGCTAGGATCTATATTCCATTTTGATTTTTATAGAATAAAAAACGAAAAAGAAGCATATGATATAGGAATTGATGAGTATTTAAGTAGTGATAATTATTGCTTCATTGAGTGGCCAAACAATATTAATAGTTTTATAGATGATAACTTTGTTAATATATATATTGATATTATTGATGATAACAAAAGAAATATTATGATAAATTATAAAAAATGAATGTAAAGAAAACACTTGACACTAAATCTCTCTTCCCAAAAGAAGAAGTGTTAGAAATAAAGCCAGGATTTAAATCATTAGAAATAGGTATTCCTAAAGAATCATCATTTCAGGAAAATAGAGTAAGTTTAACTCCAGATTCTGTAGGTGTATTAGTTGCTAATGGTCATTCTGTTATTATTGAAAAAGATGCCGGTTTAAGCGCTAATTTTAATGATGATGAATATATCTCGAAGGGTGCACATATAGCAAGTTCAAATAATGAAGTTTTTAAAGCAAACTATATATTAAAAATTGAACCTCCTACAGAGGATGAACTTTCATTAATGAGTGATAGTCAAGTTTTAATTTCTGCTTTACAAATGAATACTAGATCTGTCAATTTTTTTGAAACTCTTAATAAAAAAAGATTAACTGCATTAGCTTTTGAATTTATTAAAGATCAACACAATAAATTACCATTTGTGCGAATTATGAGTGAAATTGCTGGTAATACTTCTATGTTAATTGCAGGAGAATATTTGTCTACAGCCAATAACGGAAAAGGACTTATGCTTGGAGGGGTTTCAGGTCTTATCCCTACTAGTGTTGTAATTATTGGTGCTGGAACAGTTGGTGAGTATGCATGTAGAACTGCTCTTGGTTTAGGATCTTCAGTAGTTGTTTTTGATGATTCTGTTACTAAATTAAGAAGGTTGCAGAATAATATTAATTCAAGAATTAGTACATCTACATTGCAACCTAAAGTATTATCTAAAGCATTAAAAAGAGCTGATGTTGTTATTGCAGCTTTACAAATTGGAAATGGAAGAGTTCCATGTGTTGTAAGTGATCATATGGTTCAAAGTATGAAGTCTGGTTCGATTGTGATAGATGTAAGTATTGATCAAGGAGGTTGTTTTGAAACATCTGAAGTAACATCACATAAAAAACCAGTTTTTGTGAAGCATGATGTAATACATTATTGTGTTCCAAATATTGCCTCTAGAGTAGCTAGAACAGCTTCCTTAAGTATAAGTAATTTATTAACTCCTATTTTAATTAATATTGGAGATTTAGGAGGTATAGATAATGCAATAAGAAAAAATGAATTTTTACGTTCAGGCATTTATAATTATAATAATAAACATACCAATAAAATTTTAAGTAAAAATTTTAAATTATCTTATTATGATCTGAACTTAATAATGGGAGAATAGTATATGCTTAGAAGATTTATATTATTTGGATTTGGTATTTTTTTGGGTGTTTTTTTTCTATCATTTGGGCCAAATAATAGATTAAAGAAAAATTTAAAAGATTACATTAATTATTTTGATATGAATTCAAGAGTTATTTATCATTTAAATAAAGGAGAAAATATTAAAATTTCAGATAAATCTATTTGTCAACTTAATTCATATTTATTAGAAAGAAATGATATACTTCATGATATTTCAGATGCAAAGGTTAATTTTAGTTTAAGTAATACTTCTTCTAAACCATGTAAAACTTATATAGTTGAGAAAGTTCATAATAGTAAATTATTGCAAATGAAATTTTTGTTATGTGATAAAGATTCTAATGTAGTTTTAGAATCATTGAAATACGTGAATGAAAAATCTAATTGTTTAAATTAAACTTTCTACGTTTTTTTTCGTTTGAAATATTTAATAAATCACGATTCATTTGTCCTGAAATAGAAGTATTTTCTTCAGCTCTTCTTATTAAGTATGGAATAACTTCTTTTATTGGACCGTAGGGCACATATTTTGCTGTATTAAATCCATGTTCAGCTATATTGTATGAAATATGATCACTCATTCCTAATAATTGTGAAAAATAAATTCTAGGGTCGCTTTTTTTGATATTATTTTCTTTCATTAAGTCAATTAATAATTGACTACTATTCTCATTGTGTGTTCCGGCACAAATTGATATATGATTTATATTATCACAGCAAACCTTTAGGCTCTTATTGAAGCTTTCGTCTGATTTGTTTTTTGTTTTAAATACAGGTATTTCATATTTTAATTTTATAGCTCTATCTATTTCTTGCTGATGATATGCTCCTCTAACCAATTTTATACCTAATAAAAATCTTTCTTTTTTGGCTTTTGATATAATTTCATTTAAATAGTCAAGTCTATCAGTTCGATACATTTGAAGTGTATTATAAATGTAAACTTCTTTTTTATTGTACTTTTTCATCATGCAAAGAACGATTTTATCAATACCTTCTTGGATCCAGCTTTCTTCAGCATCAATAAATACTGGTGTTTTGTAATTATAGCTTGTTTTACAAATCATATCTATTCTATTAATAAATTTTTGTTTTTCTATAATTTCTTCTTTATTTAAAGTTAGATTAGAATTTATTTTTTCTAATAAATTGAATTTAGTGAGTCCTGTTGGTTTAAAAACTGCAAAGGGTATTTTTTTAGATTTACTTGCTTTAACAATATTGTTAATAGTTTCGTTTTTTACTTTTTCGAAATCTACTTCTTTTTCTTTTCCTTCAACAGAGTAATCTAATATTGATCCAATTTTGGATCGCCATAATTTATCTATTGTTATACTTGTATTTTTTATATTAGTTCCTCCGCAAAATTGTTTGAAGATTGTATTTTTGATTAAAAAGCCAATAGGAATCTTTAAATTAATTGATAATTTTGTTAGAGTTATCAATGATTTGGAAATAAAGGGATTGCTTATAATTGAGAAAATAAGTAAAGATCTATTAAGATCAAAATTTGTTTTGTCCTTAAAAGCAACTTTTAAATTGTTAAAAATAGACATAACTTTATTTTATTTTTTGTGTTATCATTAATCCATCTCTAATTGGAATTAACATTGATCGCACATTTTCTAAACTATTAACGTATTTATTATAATCATGTAATGCTTTTGTATCACTGTCTTGGTTATTATTTAGTACTTTTCCGCTCCACAAAACATTATCTGCTATAATATATCCTCCTACATCAATTTTGTTAAATAATAACTTAAAATATTTTATATAATTTTCTTTATCAGCATCAATAAATGCAAGTTGAAATGAGGAGTCAATATTAGGAAGAATTTTTAAAGCATTTCCGATGTGCTGTTTAATATTATTTTTCCATTTTGATTTTAAAAAATATTTTTTCGCAATTGAAGCATATTCATCATTAATATCAATAGTGTGTAAAAATCCTCTTTTCTTTAAACCTTCCGATAAACACAATGCAGAGTAACCGGTGTATGTTCCTATCTCTAATATATTTAATGGTTTAATCATATTACTTAAAAAAGACAGAAATCTTCCTTGAAGATGACCTGATAACATTCTTGGATTTAGAACATTAGCATATGTTTCTCTATTTAGTGATTTTAATAAGTCTGATTCTTTTTCAGTAAAAGTTAGTGAATAATTTTCTATATTTTTATCAATAAAATCCATTTCTAAAAAAAAAAGCCACTATTAAGTGGCTCTCTAAAATGTTAAGTTAATGCCTAAGATTTTTTAATTTCGTCTGATGATTCTTTTTCGTTATTATCATCTGATGATTCTTCTTTATTATCTTTCTTTACAGATTCTTTTTTTGAACAACACTTTTTTACTTTAGATTTAGAGCATGATTTACTCTTCCCATAGCTATTAGTCTTGTTAAAATTAAATCCATCAGAAGAATTTTTCTTTGAACAACATTTTTTGCTTTTAGTACATTTAGATTCACAACTTTTCTTAGATTTTTCAGTTGACGAACATTCTTTTTCGACTTTATTTGATTGACAACCACATGTTGAGCAAGCGTATATACTTCCAACAGATAGTATGAATGTAATTGTAAAACAAAATGCTAATATTTTTTTCATAGTAATAATTTTAATTGTAACAAATATAATAAATTATTATTAATACTTTGCTATTACTGTTTTTCCTCCAATAACTTTATCATTTAGTTTTATATTTAGTTTTGTATTTTTAGGTAGAAATAAGTCCACTCTAGATCCAAATTTTATAAAACCTAGTTCATCACATGATTTTACATTTTCATTTATTTTTCCGTAAGTAATTATTCTTCTTGCTAAAGCTCCTGCAATTTGTCTAACAAGAATAGAAATTTTATTATTTTCAATAACTATTGTGCTTCTTTCATTATCTGTAGAAGACTTTGGATTCCACGCAAATAAAAATTTTCCTGGATGATATTTTTTGTATTTAACTTCTCCTTCTAAAGGATATAAATTATTGTGCATATTTAGAGGTGACATAAATATTGAAACTTGAAGTTTGATTTTATTGTAATATTCATTTTCTAATGTGTCTTCAATTACAACAATTTTACCATCACATGGTGCATAAACTACATTTTTATTTCTATTAAATTTTCTCTTTATTATTCTAAAAAAATATAATGTGGATAGTAAAACAAAAATTGAAATTATTAAAATTACTTTAGTTGTTATAATCGAAAAGTAATTTGAAGATAAAATATACAATAACAAAATAAGTAATATTTCAGCTATAATTATTTTACGACCTTCTCTATGTATCTTCATCCTATCATATTTATAATAAAAACTACTGGAATAGTAATTAAAATTGCATCTAATCTATCAATAATTCCTCCGTGACCAGGAATTATTTTTCCATAGTCTTTAATATTTGATTTTCTCTTATAATAAGAAGCAATTAAATCACCCATAGTAGCTGTTATTGGCAAAATAAATGCAATTATAATATATTCCTTAAATAAAAATGCCTTATAGTTCATTAAAATAAAACTAATTATTAGTGTAAAAATATATCCACCAGCAAATCCTTCCCATGATTTTTTGGGTGAAATTTTTGGTAATATTTTATTTTTTCCATAACGACTACCAATCAAATAAGCAAAAGAATCAAATGTCCAAGTTAATATTAGTACATATAAAACTAATGATGGATCAAATTCATTTTCACCATTATTATCAATTAAATTATTAATTAATAAAAAAGGCAGAGAAACAAATATTAATGGTAAAATTGTTTTTTTTTCTAAAATATTCCACATTTCATAAATAGAGATACATCCAAGAAAAAAATATAAAAGAAAAAAAGAAATTTGAGAATATATAGTTCCAAATAAAATAATTATTATAAAAATAAATCCAGAAATAGATCTTTTAACTAATTCATTCATTGTGTTTTTGAATTAATTTTACACTCTTTTCTAAATGTTCACGCCTAACATAAAGATTTGAATAACCAAACATATTATAAGAAGAATCTTTTTGATTAATTATTACCGCATCTATTTTATTATTCTTTAACATTTGTGTAATAATTTCAACTTTAAACAAATCTTCAGATTTTAAAATATTAATCCAATTATTATCCAATTATTTATTTGTATGTTTTTTTAATTGTTCTTCTTCGTATGAGAGCCATTTTCTTTCTCCAAATATATTAACTAAATCATTTTTAAATATAACTTCATTTTTTAATAGTTGATTAGCTAACTCTTCAAGTTTTTTCTTGTTTTTTAATATAATATTTTTGGCTCTTTTATATTGGTTTTCTATAATTTTACTAACCTCTGAATCAATTATTTGAGCTCTTGTCTCTGAGTACGGTTTTGTAAATCCAGACTGTTGACCACTTGAATCATAATAAGATAAATTACCTACTTTTTCACTTAGACCATATATGCTAACCATAGCATAGGCTTGTTTAGTTACCTTCTCCAAATCACTTAAAGCTCCTGTAGAGATTTTTTTAAAAAACAATTCTTCAGCTGCTCTTCCCCCAAGAGCAGCGCATATTTCATCTAACATTTGTTCGGTCGTAGTTAATTGTCTTTCTTCTGGTAAGTACCATGCTGCACCTAAAGATTTTCCTCTTGGTACAATTGTTACTTTTATTAGTGGTGAAGCAAATTCTAACATCCAGGAAACAGTTGCGTGTCCAGCTTCGTGAAAAGCAATTGTCTTTTTTTCTTTAGGTGAAATAATTTTTGATTTTTTTTCCAGTCCACCAATTATTCTGTCTACTGCATCTAAAAAATCTTGTTTACTAATTTGTTTTTTAGATTTACGAGCTGCAATTAGTGCAGACTCATTACATACATTTGCAATATCAGCTCCTGAAAAACCAGGTGTTTGTCTAGCAAGAAAATTAATATCAATAGATTTAGATATTTTTAAAGGTTTTAAGTGTACTTCAAAAATTTGTTTTCTTTCAACTAGATTTGGCAAATCAACAAAAATTTGTCTATCAAATCTACCTGCTCTAGTTAATGCTTTGTCTAATATGTCAGCCCTGTTTGTAGCTGCCATAACAATAACTCCCGAGTTTGTAGAGAAACCATCCATTTCAGTCAAAAGTTGATTGAGTGTATTTTCTCTTTCATCATTACTTCCAGTCATAGCATTTTTTCCTCGAGCTCTTCCAATTGCGTCAATTTCATCGATAAATATTATTGATGGAGATTTCTCTTTAGCTTGTTTGAAAAGATCACGTACTCTGCTAGCACCAACTCCAACAAACATCTCAACAAAATCAGAGCCTGAAAGTGAAAAAAATGGCACTTTAGCTTCACCAGCAACTGCCTTTGCAAGTAATGTTTTTCCTGTACCTGGAGGTCCAATTAGCATAGCACCTCTTGGAATTTTTCCTCCCAGTTTTGTATATTTTTCAGGTGATTTAAGGAAATCAACAATTTCTGTAATTTCTTCTTTTGCTTCCTCTAATCCAGCTACATCTTTAAAAGTAACTTTCATGTTAGCCTTATCAATTAGTTTTCCTTGTGTTTTTCCAATATTAAATATTTGACTTCCAGCACCTCCAGAACCACTCATTCTTTTCATTATAAAAAACCAAATACCTATGAAAAAAATTAATGGTAAAATCCATGATAAAATATCTCCTAGTATATTTTCCTTAGTCTCATAGTAAGGTGATATCTTTTCGAATTCATCAAAATTCTTTTGGGCCTCCTTTAAATTATCATTAAAAGTTTCTACAGATCCTATTTCAAAATAATAATGTGGTCCATAGTTAGGTGTTTCACTAAAATTTTTTTTATTAACACTTTGAAAAAATTCTTCATTTAAATTTTCTCTTTTGATATGAATGAAAGCTTTTTCTTTGTTGATTATTACAATTTTATCAACTTTTTTAGGTTGTAACATTTTAGTGTTGAATTCTTGCCAGTTTGTTTGTTTTGTTGAATTTGATCCAAAAAATTGAACTAGCAGAAAAAATAAAAAAATAGCACCATATATCCAGTATATATTAAATTTTATTACTTTAAAACCTTTAGGTATTTTTTGTTTTTTCATAGTTATATCTTCTTATTTAAAACTAATTTGCCTAGCATCTCCCCATAAACTTTCAATATTATAAAAATCTCTAATATTTTTTTGAAATATATGAATTACTATATCTACATAGTCCATTAGGATCCATTCACCCTTATTTGTTCCTTCGACACCATATGGCTTATCACCAACTTTTTTGCTAATAATTTTTTTAATATTTGACTCTATTGCATTAACATGAGTATTTGAGTTTCCTGTACAGATAATAAAATATTTACATACAGAGGAATCAATTTTTTGTAAGTCTAATGTAATAATTTCTTTTCCTTTCATTTCGTTAATTGCTAAAATGATATGTTCTAATAATATATTGGTTTTGATATTTTTGCTAGACATATCTTTATTAGATTTGTGCTGCAAAAATACGTGATAATTTTAAATAAATAAATCTTGATTGCTAAAAATAATATTCATTTTGATAAAATTAGTTCAACTAATGATTATGCATTGTCAATTAAAAATCATTTTTTATTTAAAGAAGGGTTGATCATTTCTTCTAATTTTCAAACTAATGGTAAAGGTCAATATAGTAATTTGTGGCATAGTGAATATGCGAAAAATTTACTTGTTTCTATTGTTTTATATCCAAATTTATCTATCAAAAAAAAGTTTGATTTAAATAAAATTGCCTCTTTAGCAGTTTGTGAGTTATTATTTTCTTTAGGATTGAAAGCAAATATAAAATGGCCAAATGATATAATTATTGATAATAAAAAAATTTGTGGTATTTTAATTGAAAATATCATATCTAATAAAATTATTAAAAAATCAGTTATTGGTTTTGGAATTAATATTAATCAGACCAAATTTAAAAAATATAGTATTCCGGCAACATCATTAAAAATGTTAAAACAAAAGATTTACAAAGTAAAAGAAATTAAAAAAGAGTTGATTAATTACTTGTTCAATAATTTAAATTCTTATCGAAAAGGAAGTTTTCATGATCTAAAGTATCATGATTTAATATATTCATTAAATATTAAAAGAAATTATTTAATTGGTGATAATATTGTTGAAGGTATTATAAAAGAAATTGATCACTTAGGAAATTTAATTATATCTATATCAGGAAAAAAAAGAATTTTTAAAGAAAAAGAAATTTCATATATATTTTAAATCAATTATTTTTTCCATGTTGATGGATTTTTTCTCCATTCTTTCAGTATAGGAAAATTATCTTTGCTTATATATTGTGATTTTAATGCTTCCTCTAATAAATAATCATAACTACACAATGAAACATACTCACTATTTATATTCTTAAAGTTATTAAGTGAATCAGTAAAGCCATATGAAAATATAGATGCAACACCTTTTACATTTAACTTGCTATCACGTAAAGTATTAATAGCTTCAATACTACTTTTTCCAGTACTTATTAAGTCTTCTATAAGAACAA